>Ga0194116_10002123_pt1 | contig 26324 bp, 18 predicted proteins | sample TA2MahsurfametaG_4_FD_148617 | JGI IMG/M metagenome (GOLD analysis project Ga0194116, IMG submission 148617) | Freshwater microbial communities from Lake Tanganyika, Tanzania - TA2015008 Mahale S9 surface | ecosystem: Environmental > Aquatic > Freshwater > Lake | place: Tanzania: Lake...
ACAACGACGATGCAGGTTGGACTATTGGACTTCTTGCCTTGCAAATGGGTGATTTCAAAAAGGGTTGGCAAGGCTACGAGCGGCGTTGGGGCAGCAAAACTTTTAAGTCCCCCCGCCTACATACCAAGCACTCACAATGGGAGCGCGGCAAAGGACTAAAACGACCGCTTGTCTGGTGTGAGCAAGGCATTGGTGATCAGATTCTGTATGGCTCTCTCATCGAAGCGTTAGCGCGAGAGGTTGAACATATCACGGTGCTGATTGATTTGCGTTTAGCGAATCTTTTTCAGCGCGGGTGCAAGGCGAAGAACGTCACCTTCCTGTCTCATAACGCACGTGTGAAAATGAGCAATCACGACTCACATATACCGATTGCCTCTCTCGCTAAATACTTTGTTGATTCTGTGCGTGACATCGCTCCTAACGTTTCGACCGCTTATCTTAAGGCTGATCCTGAGCGTGTGGCTAGACTCCGCAAAGAGTATGGGTTGCATGAAGATGACTACGTTGCTGGTCTAACTTGGGCAAGTACCGCGCCCATCATTGGTCAACACAAGTCTGTGCCGCTTGAAGCGTTTCGTCAGATTCTGGACACACCGTTTCTAAAGTTCATTAATCTTCAGTATGGCGATGCTCAGAAACAGGGCGAAGGGTTTCACCCGAGTCTCATTACCACACACATTGATACATTCTTGGATTTGGAAAACGTGGCTGCGCTCATGGAGATATGCAGCGTCATCATCTCGCCATCGTGCGCGAATGTGCATCTGGCAGGGGCGCTAGGTAAAGATGTTTTGCTTTTGGATGCCAACAAACTCTGGTATTGGAACAACCGTATCGGTAACGAAAGCCTGTGGTATCCGAGCATAAAGATTTATCAGCGCGAGAACATGAATGCGCCATGGGATTTGCAGTTGATGCAGGTCAAAGAAGAATTAGATGCGTTACTCGGACAACGAGATCGCAACCGGCAGACCTTTGTATTTTTCCACGTGGGCGATGACATCTCTTATCCACATAAAATGGTGAAATCGATTTTGCGGTACAACCCTGATGCAAACGTTATCATGTGTACAGACAGTTCTACGCCAGATGTGATGGGTATAACCGACAGGTTTGAAACAACTGTTGATAAGAAAAATTTAATGTATGCGCGAGTTAAAATGTACTCTCAGTTAGAGATCGAAGTGCCAACGTTGTTCTTGGATACCGATATGCTAGTGCAGGACAAGATCAATGTCGAAGACATGCTAGCTGGAACACAAGTTTCGTTATGTCGTAGAGCGTTCAACAATGACGCAGGGTTCAATATTGAGCAGCGCGGTATCAAGTTTGATGAGTACGCAGGGAAGACGATTGGTGAACTCTATCCATACGTGGGCTGTGCAGTAGCCACCAACGATACGAGATTCTGGTCAAACGTATTGAAGATATACGATTCGCTTGATCCAAAGTTCAAGCAGTGGTACGGCGACCAAGAAGCATTACGAATCTACGCAGAGAAGTATGGGTGTGGTGAATTTACCGAATCAGTCTACGGTTGTTTACCCGAACACAACACAGATAAAGCGAAGATTCTTCACTTCAAAGGCACAAATCGTAAGAGGGAATTTGAGAGGGTGTGATGAAAATCTTTATTGGTTGGGATAGCCGTGAGGATATCGCGTATCAAGTTTGTAAGAAGTCGCTTGAGAAGCATACGTCTGTGCCACTTCAGATCAAGCCGATCAAGCAGACCGAGATGCGTGAACGGAATCTTTATTGGCGTGAGCATGACCCGTTGTCATCTACAGAATTTTCTTTCACGCGCTTCCTTGTGCCGCACCTGTGCAACTACGAGGGGTGGGCTGTCTTCATGGACTGTGACTTTCTCTGGCGAGGCGACATCGCTGCGCTTGAGAACTACATGGATCCATATTACGGGGTGCGTGTGGTCAAGCATGACTACAAGCCGAAAGAGTCAACGAAGATGGACGGCAGGGTTCAGCACCAGTATCCACGCAAGAACTGGAGCAGCATGATCCTGTGGAACTGTGGGCATCCGTTGCTCAAGACACTTACTCCCGAAGTTGTGAACCGCGAGTCTGGGATGTACCTGCATCAGTTACGGTTCCTGTGGGACGCGACCATCGGTGATTTACCCATCACCTACAATTATCTGGAAGGATGGTATACGAAGGATAACTGTTCAAACCCTCAAGCTGTGCATTTCACCCGAGGTGGGCCGTGGTTCAAAGATTGGGTAGATGTTGAATACGGTAAAGAGTGGATGGATGTAGCCAAGGAGATTGTCCATGAGTGAGATCAATAAAGAAGTTCTAGAGGACGATGAAGCGTATCTTATCGTGCCGCAGGAACATATAAAAACTACGGTCAATCCAGAAACTGTTTGGGCAAAAATTGACGATAACGGTAATTTAGAAGTTCTGCGATGGGACATTATCGGAATGTACGCCGCAGAATTCGACTCTCTTAATCGCAACGGTAAAACTAAGTCACAGACACACGTGATTTGTAAGTTACTTACATTAGTGCGCGATCAAGTGAGGCAGCAATATGCCAGTCGATAACGAGTCTCCACCGGGCGCGTGGAAGGCTGAGATGGAACGGATGCCGTGGCGGCATTCGCAACAAGTCAAAGTAGAAGAAGCCCTTGCATCAATGCGTAAGGCAGGACTGAAACTTGAAGCAAGTGTGTTGGCTCAAGAAATTAGCGTATTAAAGGCTGAGTTGGAGGCACTACGTGGAGATCGAAGATGACATTCTTGACTTGATCCGTGCGTTGCCCAACGAGATCAACGATACATCAACAACTACGGAAATGAAGTTCCTCACCGTGGGTGGGATTCTTTGGGCATGTCACGATGAGATTCAGCGGCTGCGTGAAGAAGTGGCGCGGTTAAAAAAGGGTGGCAAGAAGAAATGATTTACTCAGGTGCGGGGCCGTTGCCCCGTCATACATATTGTTACGTTGAACCTAAAACATTTGGTAACGACAAGTGGGAACGTGTCGCGTGGTTTGGTCTGGTCAGTCATCCCGGCAGGACTTGGGGATGCCATGTGCTGCTTGAATGCGGGGCAATCTACAGGAATGTTTCTTTGCATCGACTCGCGCACAAACCCGTGGAAAATTTATGGCCTACCGACTCTGCTCAAACTTGGGATTGTTATGGGCATCAATTCAGCGTGGTGGAGTACCCGTTTCTTGAAGCCATGGCAATTTGTGCAAGACTGCGAAACAAAGAAGAACTTTTTGGTGAGTACCTTTTCACGGCAATCCCTATGCTTGATGGATTTAGCCTAGAGCCAGAACAGTCCAAAGAGTTTTACTTTATCAAGTTAGACAACGGCAGGTTCACGGCACAACCTACCAATCATATTCTTGTGCAGGACAAATCATTCGTTACAAAATTAGAGTGGCCTAAGTTGCAGCGCCAGACCGAAACATGGAGCGTTGATCCGTGAGTTTCGTTACGCTCGACTTTGAAACCTACTATTCCCAAGACCTCAGTCTAAAGAAGTTAACAACGGAAGAGTACATCAACGACCCGCGCTTCGAAGTGATTGGGGTAGCGATGAAGGTCAACGACGATCCGGCGGTGTGGTTCAGCGGCACCGATGCTGAGATCAAGGCGTGGCTTAACCAAGTAGACTGGGCGAACTCGGCGCTGCTTTGTCACAACATGCTCTTTGACGGAGCCATCCTTGCGTGGCGCTTTGGGATCGTGCCTGCCAAGTATTTCGACACCTTGTGTATGGCCCGTGCGATACATGGCGTAGATGCTGGCGGCTCATTGGCTGCGCTGACTGAGCGGTATGCATTGGGTAAAAAAGGGACCGAGGTCGTCGATGCGTTGGGTAAGCGTCGGCTAGATTTTAGCAAGGAAGAGCTGGAGCGTTATGCGAAATATTGCATTAATGACACTGAGCTCACGTTCAAACTCTTTACTCGACTGCTTGAGGAAAAATTCCCGCGTGGCGAGTTGGACTTGATTGACATGACGTTGCGCATGTACACACAGCCTACATTACGTATCGATGATGCGTTGCTTGTGCAGCGGCTTGAAGAAGTGAAGCAGGAAAAGTCTGCGTTGCTTAGTGGGTTGATGGGTAAACTCAACTGCGAAAACGAGGAAGACGTTCGCAAGAAACTCGCTAGTAATCCGCAGTTCGCGGCGGTGTTGGCTGAGTTTGGTGTCGAGGCTCCGACCAAGATCAGTCCGACGACTAACAAGGAAACGTTCGCTCTTGCTAAGAATGACGAGGGTTTCATCGCGCTGATTGAGCATGACGATCCGTTTATTCAGCAGTTGTGCGCGGTAAGGCTCGGTACTAAATCCACTATTGAGGAGTCACGCATTGAACGCTTTATTGGTATTGGTGCTAGGAATCGTGGGCGGCTACCTATTCCTCTTAAGTATTATGGTGCTCACACAGGTCGTTGGTCCGGCCTTGATTCGGTTAATCTCCAGAATCTTCCAAGCCGTGACAAGAAAAAGAAGGCCCTCAAGAATTCCATTATGGCTCCGTCGGGGCATGTGGTAATCAACTGTGACTCATCACAGATCGAAGCGCGTGTGCTTGCGTGGTTGGCTGGGCAGGATGATGTGGTCGAGCAGTTTCGCAAGGGCGAAGATGTCTATTCTATTTTTGCGTCGAAGATCTACAAGAAAGAAATTAGCAAGAAGAATCCGATTGAACGTCATGTCGGAAAAACGGCAGTACTCGCACTTGGATTTGCCACGGGACATAAAAAACTTCAGCACACGTTGAAGACCCAGCCTCCCGGTATCGAGATGTCAGATGAGGAGTGCAAACGCGTCGTTGATCTGTATCGTCAGACTAACTATAAGATCTCTGCGTTGTGGCAGGAGTGTGACCTCGCTTTTAACCATCTTGCTGCATGGCCCTCGGGCAATAACGAGTATTCGGTCGGTAAGCACAAGTGTGTTTGGATTACGCCGCACGGGATCCGCTTGCCGAACGGGTTGCACATCCGATACCCGAAGCTTCGTAAGAGTAATGACCGATACATCTACGACTCACGTAAGGGCATTCAGTCTGTTTATGGTGGGGCCATGGTTGAAAACATTGTGCAAGCCCTTGCCAGAATTATCGTTGCGGAACAAATGCTTAGGCTACGCGAGGCCGGTTATAGGCCCGTCCTCACAGTCCATGATGCTGCTGTAGTGGTAGCCAAGAAGGCTGATGCGGAGGAGGCAGTCAAAGAAATCACTGCCATAATGTCCACCCCGCCAGATTGGGCGGTCAACTTACCTGTGGCATGTGAAGCGAAGTATGGTGAGTCATATGGAGATTGTTGACGACGACGGTTTTCCGGAACCGCCTACAGAAATAGAAGAGCTACGCAAAGAGGTCAAAGCTTTGACGATCTACGTCAAGACGCTCTCTGAGATGCAGCGCAATACACATAGTCGGTTGAGCGGTGTCATCCGGTCACTGAGAAGTCGTGGAGTGAATACTGATGACGAAGATTAGGTGGTCGTTCAGCGGACTCAAAGACTTCATGAACTGCCCCAAGCAGTACAACGAGGTCAAGGTCAAACGTAACTTCGTCAAGAAAGTTACGGAGCAAATGATGTATGGCACCGAGGTACACAAGGCCCTCGAAGATTACGTCAGAGATGGAACGCCACTTGTCAAGAACTATCAACGGTTCAAGTCGATGCTTGATGTGTTGAAGGCCATGCCGGGTACGCATTACCCGGAATACAAGATGGCTCTCAACCTTGACAAGGTTCCATGTGACTTCGATGCAGAAGACTATTGGGTACGCGGAATCGTGGACTTGTTGGTGCTCAACGAGGATCAGGGCTACGTCATCGACTACAAGACAGGGAGCAATCGGTATCCGGACCCGAAGCAGTTAAAGCTGATGGCCTTGATGACGTTTGCTCACTTCCCTCAAGTACAGTTCATCAAAGGCGGGTTGCTGTTCGTCGCACACAACTCGTTTGTGCCAGAGGAATATAGTCGGGAGCAGATCCCGAAACTGTGGGCAGTCTTTGAGCCTGAGTTGAGAAGGTTGGAGTACGCATTCACGGCGGATCAGTGGCCTGCAAAACCAACACCGTTGTGCGGATGGTGCCCGGTTAGAAGCTGCGAGTTCTACAAGGAGGTTTAACGAGATCCGCACAAGGCATGAGTGTGCAGGATAGGGGGTTCACACCTCTTTTCCCCCGCGCTACTCCACGGCGCTTAACCATGCTTGCTTAAGACAGTTTTAAAGCAATGCTTTTTCCGGACTGTGCTTAAGCCGACTGGCCCCCGTAAGGGGCTTTATTGAGGAAACCTATGCAAGTTGTAGATAACAAAGTTTTGCAAATGCAGTTGCCCGCTGTCGTGGCAGAGGCTGCGCTGCGCAACATTCAGAAGAGTAAGAATCTGGGTGGTGACACCGAGAACAAAGAGGTGCTGGTCTACTGGGATTATCCGGAGGCTTCGGCACTCGCGTTCTATGTAGATGAGAAAACGCCCAGCCTTAACTTGCCTAGCATCCCTTCGCCCATGCTGCGGGACTACGACTGGCCCGGTATCTACACACCGTTTGAACATCAGAAAGACACCGCATCGTTCTTGTCGCTGCGCAAGCGGGCGTTCTGTTTCAACGAAGCGGGTACTGGCAAGACTTCTGCAGCGATCTGGGCTGCGGACTATCTGATGAAGATCGGTGAGGTGCGCCGAGTCCTTGTGATCTGTCCGCTCTCAATCATGTACTCCGCGTGGCAAGCCGACATTTTCAACACGGCCATGCATCGCCCCTGCGCAGTGGCCTATGGGTTGCAAGAAAAGCGCAAGAAGGTTATTCGCGGCGAGTACGAGTTCATCATCATTAACTACGATGGTGTGAATACTGTGTTCGATGAATTGTGTAATGGTAGTTTTGATCTCGTTATCGTGGACGAAGCCAATGCTTATAAAAGCGCCACGACGAAACGCTGGAAAACACTGGCCAAACTACTTAATCCCAGCACGCGACTTTGGATGATGACGGGTACGCCAGCGGCGCAGTCCCCGGTCGATGCGTTTGGCTTAGCTAAGCTGGTTAGTCCGAACCGCGTACCCCGCTTCACTGGAGCGTGGAAGGACATGGTGATGTACAAGATAAGCCGCTTCACTTGGAAGCCGCGTATGAATGCAGAGAAGAGGGTGCATGAAGTCCTGCAGCCTGCCATCCGGTATACCAAGAAGGACTGTCTTGACCTGCCGCCTGTTGTATATCAGACACGAGATGTACCGTTGTCGCCACAGGTCGCACAGTTCTATAAAAACCTTAAGGCTCAACTACTTGTAGAAGCCGCAGGCGAACAGATCAGCGCGGTCAACGCTGCCGCTGCGCTCAATAAATTACTACAGATATCCGGGGGCGCGGTTTATACGGACGGGGGGCAGACCATTGAGTTTGATATTGCCCCGCGCCTCAACGCCCTCAAAGAAGTACTAGACGAAACGTTAAACAAAGTTGTAGTATTCGTGGGGTTCCTACATACTATCAATGTAGTTCAAAAGTTTTTAGCTAGTAAGGATATTAGTTGTGAAGTCATACAAGGTTCCGTCTCTGCCCGCGACCGCTACGAAACTATCGAGCGATTCCAAAAGCAAACTGACCCACGCGTTCTTGTTGTGCAGCCTCAGTCTGCATCACACGGCATCACGCTAACTGCCGCAGACACGGTGGTATTTTGGACTCCGGTCATGAGTGTTGAGACTTATCTGCAGTGTATCGCCCGTATTGATCGTGTTGGACAAAAGAACAACATGACCATCGTGCATCTGCAGGGAAGTGAAGTTGAGAAGAAGATGTATCGAATGCTGCAAGGCAAAGTAGATAGTCATCAGAAGTTAGTAGACCTGTACAAACAAGAGTTGGAGGATAGTGATGAATAGTATTAACACGGAAGAAGTGGTGGGGGCATACCTGAACATTCGTACTGAGCGTGAGCGCATCTTGCGCGAGTACGAGGCGAAGGATGCAAAGTTAAAAGAGGACATGGCCAAGATCGAAGCTCTGCTACTGGATGTATGCAACTCGATCAGCGCCGACAGTATTCGTACCTCACACGGTACGGTGATGCGCAAACTGAATGAGCGGTTCTTCTGCCAAGACTGGGAGAACTTCAGGAAGTTTGTGGTTGAGAACGAAGCATTAGAGTTGCTTGAGAAACGTATCCATCAAGGAAACTTCAAGCAGTTCATGGCCGACCATGAAAACGATGGCCTGCCACCGGGCGTGAGTGTTATGCGTGAGTACGGCATCACGGTACGCAAAGCAAGTAAGTAGGAGATGGCGTATGGTTCAGGAGTACATCGACGCTTTTCAAAATTACATTGTCGTAAACCGCGAATACCTTGCGACGTTTGTCACACTTAGCGTGGGTATGGCGATGATAGTGTACTACTGGATTAGGTCTGAAGTTGAGGAACTATCAACTGAAGATCGGAAAGCGATATTTTGGTTAGGTAGTGTTTTTGTGATTCCAGTATTGTTTAGTGTGGTTGCGGCTTTAATTATTTTAGGGCTGCTTAAGTTTTTTAAGTTTCTTTTTGCACTGTAATTTAGGAGGCTCATCATGAGCAAAGATATCATTGCGAGTATTCAAAATCAGTTGGCCGAAGTTAACTACGGCCTCGACGAAGACACCAAAGCCATAGCAGGTGGCGGTACTGGTGGCAATAGGCGTATCTCCATTAAGGGCGGTGTGTTCCGCAAGATGGTGAGCGGCAAAGAGATTGGTGCGATTGAAGACCGTCACATGAACGTGATCTTCGTGAAGATGTCGCACACGCCGAGCCGTACCTATTACACTGGCGCTTTCAAGGAAGGCGAAAAGGTCAGCCCCGTTTGCTGGTCCTCGGATTCCAAAGTACCTGATCCTGAAGTGAAGGCCCCGCAGGCTTCGACTTGCGACAAGTGTCAGTGGTCCGTCAAAGGTTCAGGTCAGAGTGGTGTGGGTGCTGCGTGCCGCCTGTCGTGGCGTACCGCAGTGGTGCTTCCGCAAGATCCGGGTGGCGATATCATGCAGTTGGTTCTGCCTGCTACATCTGCGTTTGGTGATGAAGAGAATGGTCGCTGGCCGTTCCGCTCCTATATCAAGATGCTGGCTAACCACAACATCTCAGCAAGTCGCGTTGTGACCAAGATGCAGTTTGACACTAAGGCTACGGCACCTCGTGTTCTGTTCTCGCCTGTATCAGGTGTAGCCCCGGACATACTTGAGACGTTGCAGGCTCAGGCCAAGAAGCCTGCTGCCGAGAACGCTGTGAAACTCACGGTGTATCAGCAGGATGAGGGCGAAGCTCCGGCGGCTCCGGCTGCACCTGTGGCTGAACCTGTTGTAACTTTGAAGCCGAAGAAGACGGCACAGGCGACGGACGTATCCGATGTCCTGAAGGAATGGACTAAGAAGTGAGGTTGCCGTGGCTCGCCCATACAGTGAAAAATTTTTACTTAATCTTGCGAAGGCTGACGCCTCTCGGTTGGGTGTCCAGCTTGGCAGGCTGTGTGTAGAAGCGAACCTGCCTGCAGCTTACGTTGCCAAGGCGCTGGAGACCTCACGCATTAGTGTGTACAACTGGTTTCGTGGCGGCGGCATCCGTGAGAACAAGCGTAAGGTGGTTGAGGTTTTTATGGATCTTGTCAAGCAGGACATGAAAGCTGGTCACCTTCCGGCCAACACACTCTTCAATGCCAAAATGTACATCGAGTCCATGATAGGAGTGAAACTTTGATTCTACTGGTTTGACCCTAGCCATGATGGTTTGGCGGGGGGCCCGCGCCCCCGCCTTTTTTGTCTCTGCGAGTTAAAAATGTTAAGACAATTTTACAAGAAAGCATTGCCATCGCAGGGCGTTTATTGTGTAACCGGCATCAAAGAGGGCCGTGCCCAGAACCGGTTTGCTGAGACGCTCGATGAGTTGATTGAAATTATTGAGGTTTTAAAGAGTGAACAGTCAAACGTATTCGTCGCGCTAAGTTCGTTCAGCAACTACAGCCGCAAGGCTGACAACGCGATTTATTCCCGGTCGTTCTTTGTTGATCTTGACGTAGATCCAGAGAACCCGAAGAAGTATGGCAGCAAGGAAGAAGCCCTCGCTGCGCTCGACGAGTTCCTCAAGATCACAAAGTTCGCTCCGCCTGTCCGTGTGGATTCAGGTGGCGGCATCCATGCGTACTGGTTACTTGATAGCGACGTGCCGATTGAGGACTGGAAAAAATACGCAGACAAATTCAAAAAATTCTGTGCCGAGCACATGAAGATCGACATGGCCGTCTCCGCTGACGCTGCCCGTGTGCTTCGCTGCCCAGACACTTTGAACTACAAGACCGACCCGCCGCGTCCGACGGAGTTGTTAGACACAGATTTTGGTCAGTACAGTTTCCATCAGATCCAAGAATTCTTAGGCGTGATCCCGCCGAGTATTGAAGAAATCCTCGCGTCGATTGAACCTGACCTGCCGCCAAAGCCTGACAACTTTGAATACTTCTTCAAGGACATCGCGGTCAAGAGTTTGCAGGATCAAGGCTGCGTTCAGATCAAGCACATCATACTGAACCAAGAGACGGTAGAAGAACCGCTATGGAGGGCGGGGCTTTCTGTGGCCGTGCGTTGTGTGGATGGAAAGGATGCTATTCACATGATGTCTAACAAGCATCCCAACTATTCCCCCGACGAAACTGAGGTTAAAGCCAATGCAACACTCTCCGCAGACTGGGCTTACGGATGCGACAAGTTCGAGCAACTCAACCCCAACCGATGCCATGGATGCCCGCATCGTGGAAAGCTCGGCAAGTCAGGGCCTATCCAACTTGGACGGCAACTTAAAGAAGCCCCGACAACCGAAACGATTAGTGAAGAGGACGCAGTTCGGATCGCTGCGAATCCCGAAAAAGTTCCGTTATTTCCTACTTCGATCAGTCCCTATGTACGAGGAGCCAATGGAGGAGTTTGGTACAAACCCAAACCCGAAGTAGACGAAGAAGGCAACGTCGAGATAGTGAAGCCTATCCAGATTATTGCCAATGACTTCTTCGCGGTGAAGCGCATGTGGAGCCCGACTGACGGTGAGACGCTGTTGGTTCGGTACATCATGCCGAAAGATCCGACGAAAGAATTTCTGTTTCCGATGAAGTACGCCTATGCCTACGACAAGATGAAAGAGTTGTTGGCTTCTAACAGCGTTAACTTCGTGCCAGAGATGGCGAAGTACATTTCGGAATACTTGAGAAAGTGGGACGAGTTCCTACAAAACGTTAAAGCAGCAGAGATTATTCGTATGCAAATGGGATGGACTGAAAACTTAGACGCATTCGTAACTGGGGCCACGGAGATCTTGGCTTCGGGTGAAGAGAGACCTGCGGCAACTTCGCCGCTTGTCAAGAACGTATCGAAACTGTTTCGACCCACAGGGTCTTACGAGAAGTGGCAGGAGTCTGCCAATGCATTCAACCTGCCTAGCCTTGAGCTTCATGCACTAGGCTTGCTTGCAGGGTTCGGTTCGCCTTTGATGCGTATGACCTCAACACCGGGCGGCGTGATTAGCTACATGAGTCCTGAGACCGGCGTGGGTAAGACGGGGTGTATGTATGCGGGGCTCAGTGTGTTTTGTGATCCTTACTACATCAGCATGGCCGATGGCTCAGCTACGGACAACGCTTTAACAGGGCGCTATCTTGCCATCAAGAACCTGCTCTTCGGGTTGGACGAAGTATCGAACATCGACAGCGAGATTCTGTCCCGCTTGATCCACCGGATTTCGCAGGGTCGAGCCAAGGCCCGTATGCAGTCGTCAGTCAATGCTGAGCGCGAGATTGAGATGGGTGCTGCGCTGATCGCTATCATGACGACGAACCAGTCATTGTACGACAAGCTGAAGCAGGTTAAGAAGAGTCCGGACGGTGAGATTGCTCGTACCATTGAGTTCCGTCTGGAGATGCCGCAAGCATTCATCGACGACCCGAGTCTTAGTAAGAAAATCGTAGACCCGCTGCGCTTTAACTACGGCCATGCTGGCCCGCGCTACATCAAGCACCTCTACACTAAGAGCGATACCGAGCTTCGTGCTGCCATCGAGAACTGGGCTGAAAAGTTCCGTGATGACTACGGCAGGAATCCGGCGTACCGGTTTTACGAGAACATGATTTCGTGCTGCTTTGCGGGTGGCGAGTTAGCAGTTGAAGCAGGCATCGTCAATCTTGATTTGAAACGGATCTACCGTACGGTCATGAAGACCATGAACGAGATGAAGAAAGGCGTCTTTAACCTGAACGACGTGGATTACAAGTCCCTGATCGCAGACTTCTTTAACAAGTACCACACGGGCTACCTGATCTTTAACGACAGCCAATTAATCAATGAGCCGCGCAGTGCTATCGTTGGTCGTATTGAAGTTCATAACAGTGTGCAGTACATTAGTAAAACAGAGTTTCAGAAGTACCTTGCAACACCGGGTATCCAGATTAGTAGTTCTGCCGCAGAGAAAGCGTGGCTTAAGAGCGGTATCCTGAAAGAAATTAAGAGGCAGCGGCTTACAACAGGATGGAAGGCAGGCACGCACCAGTCGGCGGTATCATGCTACGTATTCAATACTGAAGGGTTGCCGGATGACCTCCTTGACAAGTCCACGGATGACTGAGCCGGAGTGGTATCTACCGTTTGAGGCCATGTATGTTGGGGATAGTTTTTTTATCCCCACGCTTCAACCGAAAGAACTCTTGTATGTCCTCGACACACGGGCCAAGACGGCGAAGATCAAGGTCAAGTCTTACCCTGCCATCAAGAACGGCGTACTCGGAGTACGCTGCTGGCGAGTCCGTTAGTTGCCTTTGTAGGCTTCGAAGTCTTCAACGAGACCCTTCTTGATGTAGTTCTCGTTGAGGCGAATGTCGTCGATATACATGTCGCGTTCTTTCGGAGTTAACGTCCGGTCACGCAGGATCTCGTTACGCTCTCGGCGAAGCCGACGCAATTCACCGTTAACGCCTTGGTTGTAGATCTGAATGAGGATGTCGGCATTCGGGTTCTTGTCGTAGAACCGAGCGAGTTGGTCGGGCGTACCGAAGTCTTCAAAGGTCTTGAGTCGCTGCGACAGGCTCTTAATTTCTTTCTCTGCCTCGGCAAACTTACGGGCGTCGTAGTTGGAGTTGCGGCCAACAAAGCTGCGGAGAACAAACAAGTCTTTCTTGGCGTCGAACTCTTTGTCGCCCGTCGCAGTCAGGTACAAGTTCCAACTATTCTCGCCCAGATGGTTCAAGGCATCAGCATAGTTGTTCATGAAGAACGCAACCGAGTCAGGCGAGAAGCTGACTGCACCGTCTGACATCTCGAAAATTTTCTCTGCAATCTTGCGATGCATCTCGGAAGTTCTGGCGCTACCCGTAAAGGCATCGGCATACTTACCTGCACGGGAGTTGTAGATTGGGTTGCCCATCGCGTCGACGTTCAGTACAAACTCAACCAAAGGCCGAGCCGCCGAAGGCGTAACGCTGTCGATCAACCACGCACCAAAATTATCTGCAGGATTGATACGCGAAGCCGGGATCGGAAGATACGAGTCGATACCGATCTCAACCATGTTACCGGCGAAATCTTTAAAGCTGGATGACCCGCCCGCCAGTGCCGCAAACTGAGCTCCGGCTGACATCAATGCACTGACACCAAAGCCCCACGGGACTTGCAGGAATCCTTCACTACCAATCAGGGGCAGTCGGGCATAGCGAGTCCAGCGGGATGTATCATCGGTCCTTACTCGGTTACGCCCTTCATCGTCCTCGCCAGATACCGCTGCAGCCATGGCGTAGATCGCCGCACCCGCTGCAAGAGTAAAGAACGCTGTGTTACGGGCATTCTTGGCTCTGTCTAACCGGCGAGACTCGAACTCATCAAAGGACTTCTCCCGACGAGCGATCTCTTTCTTAAGCTCCTCAATATTTTTTTTGTTAGGCCGCTTGGCTTCTTCAAGTTTGTTGACTTCTTCAGCCAGTGTCTTGGTCTCAAAGAGCTCCTGCACTTCAGGCTCAAGCCGAGCAAAGGCTTTCTCACGACGTTGGAAACCGGGCCGCAACGCATCGATGGCATCCACTGCACCGGTAGCCGCAGGGCGAATAAACATGAAATAGGCACCGAGCTCCCGACCATACTTACCGATCTTGCGGAAGTCCATCAGGCTCAACGCAAACGCAGCGGCTTCTTTCTCAATGTCTTCCATGACCTTGCGGTCGTTGACGTTCTGGCGCTTCTTCTTGGCTTCAGCAATGTTCTGCTGCTTGCGTACGGTGTACGCCGCAACTCGGCTCGTGATTTCAAACGCGTCGTTATAGACATCGACCCACTTCAAGAACTGGCTGGGATTTTTCATGATCTTCTTCGGGCCAAGTTCTTTCTGCAGTTCTGTCATCGTGTCGCTGATATTGAACGACATGCGGTACATGGTTCGACCGCCGTACTTCATCATGTCTATCGCATCACGGTAGAACGGATGCCCGGTGTTGTAGAGCCGGTTAAGTTCTGCAGTGTCATTCTTAGCTAGCAGATTAGATAGTTTGCCCGCTTTGAAAAAGCCAAGCCGCGTCACGTTGGTGGCTACAGCAGATAGATACTCACGAGATAACTTGCCGCCTTCTCGTGCACTGATCAAACCCGCGTTGGTGATGCTGTTACGCACGAAGTCCATCGGCGGGAACGCTGGGTTGAAGCGAGTATGCAACTGACCAAGAGTGCTAGTGACCGCGTTGCCGATCTTAGTTAGCGTGTTCATGTCCCGGTACGTGGTCTTGATCGCTTCCAGTACTTCAGGATCTTCAACCCGATAAACCTCGACCGACCCGTCCTCGTTGTAGTGCAGTACCTTGTCCGCACCACGGACTTCGTTGTAGTCAAAGTCAGGCGAGTTGCGATCTTCGAACGTGAAGATCTTGGGCTTCCTTGTCTTGGTCTTGATGACGCCCAGTTTGATCAGGTTTTTAATCGTTTGAGTTACGTCTGTACCGCGCCCCGCACGGCTTGCTGCAAAGTATGACTCCGCAATGGTCTGTAATACCGGACTATCAAAGTTGGTCCGACGACCTTCAAACGACTCCGCAACCTGCGACAGTTCCCCGCTCAAGTACTCTGTGTCAGTATCGAGGGTCTTGTCAGCACGCGGGCTACCCTTAAACGGTACGTAATTCTTCCAGCCGTAGGACTCAACAACACGGTCTACCTTGTCGGTCCAGTAATTTGCACGGCGATTCAGGTTTTTGTTTAGTTCGTGCAGCGCGTTGAGATCCACACGGACCTGATCCACTAACTGCTTCTGTTCTGCATCAAGCCCTTCATACTCTTCACGCAGGGCTTCGAGATCTTCTTGCGAATACTCAGGACCGATGACGCTATAGATGTCATCATAAAAGTCCGTCGTCATCTCTTCAGGCGTCGGCTTACCCGCTTCTTCCAGTCGGGCCTTGACCGGGCTGTACCCACGCGGGTCGGCATAGTTGGCTGCAAGGAACCGCATCATGTCCTGAATGGCTTCAGCCTGCTTGGCATTCTTAGCCAGACTACGACGCTCTTCTAACTTAGCGCGGGCATCCGCTGCCGTCATTTCCGGCTCACCCGGCAGGAACTCTAACTTCGTCGTATTGTTTAGCGGGACGTTGCGAAGATACTTGGTCTCACGGCGCTCAGGCTCATGCAGCGCAATCAAGTACCCATCAATCTTTTCCAACGCGTCTTTCGTCGTAGCCTTGACCGACTTGGCATAGGCATTGATCGCTTCACGCAGGCGCTTGGAAACAGGTTCCACTTCAGTCTGAACGATGTACGATGCACGGTTAGCTGCCGTGCTGATGCTGTTCTCGGCGTCGTTCTTGTCTTCGCCCACGGTCTCAAGCCGTCCCGTCAAGCGCAGATCGTCTTGGATCTTCTTAAGCTTGCGGCGCTGGTTCTGAAAGTTCTTTGCCAACTTTTCATACGTAACTTCAGGGCCGACGAGTTTGTTGACGGTTTCCCGAACAACACCGGGCTTCATCATTTTCTCGCTGGCTTCACGGCGCAGTTCGGCCACCGACTTCTTAGGCTTCATTGCCTTCGGCTTCTTGGGCGGCTCAATCTCCATGTAGGCCGGGGCTTGTGCTAAGGGTTGGTCGGTCTGGTATTTACCGTCTGCTTTAGCAAGGCTGTCCAATGCGCGAATGATGGCCGCGTCTGAGGTCAGTCCGAAAAGATCTTTGGCCTTTTCAATAAATTCACGTAGCCACTTACGGATTTGACCAACTACACCCGGCGGAATGTCATAACGCCCCTGCACAATGCGTGAGCCGTTGACTGCCCAGAACTCAGACGGATTGACGAACTGATACTTATCCGGAGACAAAGTACCACTCTTAAAAGCCCGTATTACCGAGTCGTATACAATAGAGTCAGACCCACTTAAGTGATGCTCTAAAAGCGCCTGAAGATTTCGTTTCTCATCAGCAGACTTGGTTTTCTTTATAGCTTTAGTTAACTGCTTGACGTAAGCCTTAAGGATGCCCGCACGAATTTCGGCAGGCATAAGTCGTTCAGTATGGTGCAGGATTTCGTGAGTAGCAGTTTGCTCGTTGCCCTTACCTTTGAATAGCGTAATGATGCGGTTGGCCGGGTTATAGAACGCAGCCGAACCTTTCATGTTTTCAGGTTGTTGCCGAACGGATACACCTAGATCTTCAACAAGCAGTGGGTTTTGTTGGATAAACCATGACGCCAACTCAACGCCATCAGGATCAATCTCTCCCCGCCGCGAAGCATTAAACAGCCGCTCACGGATAAACTCTGCGCCACGTACACGAGGTTGGACAATTCGCTCTTTCTGCGTCTGAAGCAAAAGCATCGAAGCCCGATTCGCCAACTCGGCACCGGACATCTTGTCTTCATCAAACTGCTTAACCGCTTTACCCAACTCACGACGCAAGGACGGAGCGCGGTCACGTGCCAACTGCTCAGTAACCGGCGGCAACGGGCGATTTAGGATGTCAATGCTTTCGAAGATTTGAGTGGGAGCGGCGGGAGCGGGAATGGCAGTTTCTTTTTGGCGCTGGATCTTGTCGTAAAGCAAATCCACGTCAACTTCAAGTAAGCCGCTCGGCCCAGATCCTTTTACGATAGTGCCAAATTCATCACCTTCAATTTCAAACTGAGGCACCGCTCCAGCGTTATATGCAATAGCGAATTCATCCCGCGACATATCAGCCGGATTCGTCGGGAACTCTCGCCCTTCCTCGGCGTAGTTATTGCGTAATTGAGTTAGCGCCCGCGTCGTTGCGGCATCTATGGTGACGCGCTCTCCAGCAGGAATTATTACTTCCGGTACATAACTCTGGCCGCTAATCTCAGCCTTCGGCAACATGACAAGCGTTTCGCCTGTCGGGAGCTTACGAGTCTTTGCGTCTTTACCCCGCAAAAAATCTGCGAGGCTCTTCGTCATCAGGTCCGCATTAGAAACTTCTAATGCACTCGGCACCCCTTCCGCTCGTTCAACAGGCCTTGCAGGAGCAGGCTCAACTGCAGCCAGTCGCGGGAGTTCAACTCCTTCAACACGTGGTTCTGCGGCAACTGGTCGTGATACAGGCACCTCAATGCCTCTTGGAGTTGTTCCAACGACAGCTTGCTCAATACCTGTTCTTGGGAGTTCACTCGGCACCTCCATTCTGGGCGCTTCAACAGTAACAGGCTTAGGCGGCGATACTATGTCCGCAATCTGATAAGCCAACTTGGCCACTTCAGGAATATCAAATTCAGGCAGGGTAGTTGTTGCGCGTTCAATTCGTATCTGTTGGGCAACTTCAAGCCCGCGTTGTTCAACCGCGCTAAGTTCTTTATTCAAAAGATCAATCTTATTAAACGCGTTGGTTAACGCGGTACTGTCACCAGCGTCTGAAGCTACGTCTCTTTCGTCGTACGCAGCACGTAAACGATTCTTAATGGCGCGTTCTTCTGCCCGTAACCCTTGTATTCTTGGGTCAACGCCAGTATCAACGACTTCAAATTTATCGATTTTACTTATTTCAACGGGCGGAGTAATCGTAGGAGCCGGTATCGGCGGGGCCTCAATCGGCGCGGGAGCCGGGACTTCAATCGGCGGAGCTACTGCTGTTCTTAAGAGCGGCTCAATATCTGCACGCGTCGTGTTCTTAGTAATGCCCTCGTAGCCCAATTTGCGAGCGATAGCCCGCGCCTTGAAGAGGTTGAACTCCTTGCCACCTGCCGGGAACTGCGCCGTAAAGTCTGTGGCTTCTTGCACGGCTTCCGGAGTCGGCTCTTTAGTCCTCTCAAACTGCATCGGCTCACGCGGAGCCGCAACCTCTTCAGCCTCAACGACCGGTGCAGCAGGCAACTCACCACGCAGTTCTTCAAGTGTTCTAGCCCGGATCGGCGCAGGGCGTGCAGGACGACCTGTCTTCGGAGCCAAAGCTTCAGGCGTGATCTCAGGTTCAGGTTCTTCCGGAGTGAGCTCCGGTGCAACTTCTACTTCAGTGCGTGGTCTAATCGCACCCACACCGCCGCCCAACACGGCTCCAGCAAGACCTTCCATCGTCGCAGCACCGGCCACACCTCGCAAGGTTGGCACGTCAAAGCCTTCACGCTGCAACGCGATGTTAGCCGCAAGTTGTTCTTGACCCGCTTGAATGGCTTCAGGCGCTGCTTCAATCGCAGCACCACCCAGTACCCGCCTCAACGCGCCTTGTTCAGCCGCTTTTTGTGCCGCCGTGTTACGTAAGATCCGACCGGCTACAGCCTTTTCCAAACCGGTGCCCGCTGCAAATGCGCCGATACCAGAGGCGATCAAAATCTGATCAAGATTCTTGCCGCCATATTCCTGTGCCCGCGAGGCGGTCATTTCAGCCGTGGCTTCGTCCGCCCCAGCTTCCAACATGGCCTGTTTGGTCTCGTCGTAGATCGTACTTTTGGCTACGCCCGCACCCGTCACGGCACCAATCGCAGGCATAGCTGCTCGACTTGCTATAGCCCCCGCCGCACCGCGCAGCGCCCCACCAGCCAAACCACCCACGATAGTAGGCAATGCCGTACCCGCAGCCTGAGAAAGGGTGTCAAGCGGAGCCGTAGCAAACGCCTGCAAACCCGCAAGAACCTGTTCACCTACGCCCTTGTCTTGGGCCTCGGTCATGATGCGCGAGATCTCAGCCTGATCCTGCTTAGCCTGTGCGCTGAGCAAACCCTGCAAGTACCCTTCTACGCCACGGATGTTCTGCGAAACGACGTTATCTGCACCGAATGCATCCGTAATGAAGCGAATACCCTGCGCAATTCCCGTGCCAATCTGGACTGGAACGTCAGCCACTTGGCGGAATACAGACTGCTCCTCGGGCGTAGGTTCAGCCGGAGCGGCACGTTGGCCCCCGTAATAGGTGTTGTAGACATAAGCAATCGCATCCTGAGAGGTTGCCCCTTCAGGAGTATTGACGCGGTATGACCGCCCGTCTGGCCCGGTAACTTGATAAGCGGGCATTAGTTAGCCTCAAGGAATCGGCGTGGCGGAAAACCCAGCGAACGGATTCTGTGCTCCGGCAGCGGCGATAGTCGGGCCATACCCCGATGGTACCGTAACTCCTAGAACTCGTGCAGGATCGGCTTCTGCCATCGCCACCATCATTGCCATTGTAGCTTGAGCATCCGCTTTTTGTTGAGCAGTTGCCGTGAAAGACCGGGCTGTGCGATCCGCTTTTCGATAATCCCGATCTTTCTTGACGGCAGCGATAGCTTCAGCCACTTCCATATCCCGTCGCGCCTTAGAAGAAACGCCGCCTGCCGTCGTGGCTTCCGTAATCTTAGTGGCATCGGCAATCGCCTTCTCCCAACTTCTAGTTTTTGTTTTTGCTGCAGCAGGATCTTTCTCGTTGATCGCGTCATTCCGCATCGCCCACAACTGCGCCGCAACATCAGTCTGTCCGGAGGTTCTAGCCTTGGCTAGTGCTATCTCTGTAGCACGGTTAAGCGCCTTCTGCTCAATGTCGAGCTCAGTCTTCTTAATATCAAACTGGCGATCATCGTAACGCTTCTGCAGAGCCTCATACCGAGCCAGATCCGAAGCCGAGTCGGACTCCAGTGCACGCTCCTTGGCCTGCCGAAGCTTGATCTCTTCAAGCCGCAACGTGTTGTTGTCAGCCTTCAACTTCCTAAGATCTTTGACCAAACCGCCATAGTTCTCCTTGACGCTTTCACCCAGCGCCTGCAAGAAGTACGGGCTCTTACTGGCCATCAATGCCGCACCAGTCTGAATCCAGAAACTGTTACGCGCTTCTTTCTCGCTAGCCCCGTACTGCTCTTTCTGCTCTTTAATGTACGCCGCAAGTTCGGCATCAGCCTGACTGTAAGCCCCAGTCTTCTCGCGCTTCTGACGTTCTTCACGCTCAACACGAATGGCCGCAAGGTCCGGCTTCTCATAACGGAAGTCCGCAAACTGATCTTCTTTAGGCTTGGCTTCACGTCGTCCAGTTACCGTCACTTCGCGCTCTACCGCAGGCTCAACCCTCTCACTTGGACGGATCGCACCTTGACGCAGGGCTTCCTGCACCATCTCATCTTCTGTTGCAAACGGACTTGCTGCAAACAAAGCGCGTGGAGCCGCCATCATGTCAACCGGAACCGGTGCAGTAGATGCAGCAGGTGCCGCCACTTCAAGCGCGTTACGTCCAACCAAAATGTTCCGAGCCTCACGAGCCCGCATATACACCGGCTCAAACCGCTTCAACACTTCCTGCTTCTGCGCCATCGGCAACGCATCAAAGCCCGGCATCTGCGCCTTCACAAAAGACACGATGTCCATGTCGCTCTTCATGAACGACGGAATACGCGCAGCCAACTCATCATTGAACGTATACGGTATCGGGACACCAGACCGGGCCGGACCGCCACCCTGCTGGAACGCGACAATACCACCGCCTGCAAACTGCGGATTCTCCATAGTCCCAGCACTTACTGCACCAAGGCCCTGATTAATCGGAGCCTGCGCCTGCATCTGCTGCATTTGCTCCATCTGGTTCAACTGGTCACGGATCGTCCCAGCCGGAGGCGGCTGAACCTGCTGTTTCTTGAGCCGCTCAAACTGCATCATCATGGAGTACAGATCCGCAAGCGGAGCGATGCCCTGCTGCGCCATGCTCTTGACGTACTGGATGGCCTGATCCGGCGGCATACCCTTGGCCATGGCCTGCTGAAGCGAAGCCATCATCGCCCGACCCGTGCTGCTCACTGGCCCGATCATGTCAGACCCCTCCAATCATGTCGTAACGCACCGCCATGTAACCGTCCTTATGCATCTCAACCGCTTCCGGCATGACGCTCATCACTTCATCGGCCATGACACCACGTTGTCTCAAACCCCAGATGTCGTACTCGTAGACACCGATACCAAGCGGATGCGTACCAATGCGGACAACGTTACTCTTCAAGCGACGATCCGACGGTGCCGGGGTACCACCTGATCCGCCCGCGCCGCCAAAGAGCCCACCAAGGCCCATCAAGCCAAGACCCGCAATCTGATTGAACATGCTAGGCGGACGCTGGTACATCGTCTGCGATTGGCCCGACGCCGGAAGACCCCGCAGGATACCCGACATAAACTCCAACTGCTGATACGGGAACTGCTGCTTATTGACGAAGTCCTGATACTGCTGATTAAGCAACTCTTGCTGCAGCGCCTGCATCTGACCGCCAGCACCCAACTGAGCCTGACTAATACCCATCTGCTGCTGGTACTGCTGCATACCCAAACCGCCCAACTGACCCGCTGCAGCCAACTGCTGCTGAAGGCCTTGCAATCCTAGGTTAGCCCCGAACTGGCGTGACTGCTCAGCAAGGTTCGCCCCCGCCAAGCCATACTGCGCCATCTGCCCAGCGTTCTGTTGATTGAATTGGTTAAGCGCCTGCATTTGCTGCAACGCTTGGGCCTGAGCCTGAAGTTGAGCGGCTTGGTTAGTCTGACCTGCCTGCATCGCCTGTTGAGCCGCAAACTGCGCTTGGTTGATCTGAGCCTGCAGATTCTGCTGCCCCACCTGCATACCCATCTGCTGATTAGCCAACGCAGCCTGAAGGCCCGACTGAGTACCCAACTGCTGAACCTGAAGCGCGGCCTGTTGATTGGCCTGTTCCGCCGTCATGCCTGCAGCTTGGTTGGCCTTAGCAATCTCAGCACGAAGTTGTTCTGTCGAGAGTTGGCCCTGCTGATTGAGTCGAGCAATCTCAAGCGCCTGCTGCGATGACAAGCCCTGTGTCTGCAACTGTGCCGCAAGGTTTTGCTGACCGACCGTAAGCCCCGCAGCCTGATTGAGTCGTTGCGCTTCCAGTTGCTGCTGCGCCATCAATTGCTGTCTTTGCTGCTCAGCACCGACGTTGAATGCACCAACCTGATACCCCATCTGCTGATTCGCCAACGCAGCCCGCATCGCCTGCTCGGCAGAAAGCCCCTGCGTCTGCAACGCTGCAGCAAGGTTCTGGGTCTCCGCTTGTTGCATGGCTTGTTGGTTAGCCAGAGCCGCTTGCATCTGCGCCGCACGATCCACACCGAACTGTTGCTGGGCCTGCTGATACGCAGACTGGAGCCCTGTGGCTTCAATATCTCCCAACCGTTCAGCCAACCCCCGCTGAGCCTCAGCCTGAAGTAGTGCTTCTCGTGTACCGCCCTTCGCTCCTGCACGCGCCGCAGCAGCCCCCATACCCGGTAACTGCCGACGATAATCTTCAATCGCCGCACGTCTTTGTTGTTCAACAACCCCCCGCATGTAGGGCGACATGTATTCCTGCATCGCCCCAAGGCCAAACCGCTCCGCTCCCACACGCTCAGGGGCCGCCATGCGATATTGCTGAAGTTGCTGCGCAGTGACTTCTCGTGGAGCCACCATGCCAAGACGTTCAAGTTCAGCCGCACGCACCTGCTGAGAGGGCGTCATCTGGAATTGCTGAAGTGCAGGCCCCGATACCGCTTGATACGCCGCCGGACCCGCTATCTGTTGTGGGGCCCCCATGCGATATTGCTCAAGCGCACCGATACCGACACGTTCAGCCGGACCCATTTGAAAGCCCGTCGCAGACGGGGCCGCGACATCGCGGTAACTAACCCCCATCTCACGCGCCGCAGGGCTTTGATAGAACTGACGTTCCGCAGCGGGGGTGTACCGACTCAACTCTCCTGCACGAAGACCTGCAAGGCCCGCCAAACCGGTGGCTTGACGGATTTGATCTGCCACCTGCATCCCAGCAATGTCACGGAATGCCTGCGTCTGCAGAGGATTAAACTCCGCAACGCGTTGCCCGCCGTATTGTTGATAGCCACCCTTCTCAAGATCAGTCAAGGCTTGGGCTTGACCAACTAGTTTGAGCATCGCCTCCTTAAGCCAACTCGGGATATTGGTAGTAACTTGTTCAGCAGGTGTAGACATGATTGCTCCCGATTAGGCAGGCAAGAATTTGTCCATCTTCACGGCAGGGGCTTGTTTGGATTTGCCCGTACGTGCGTGACGAACTTGCGCCATCATTGCGTAGAGTTTCTTGGCCCCTGCATTGGTGGAGCCATTGCCGAGATGCGATACCACATCGGCAGGCACGACAAACTCGCCATCCGCTAATGCAGCACGTTGTACTCCTCTGCCGCGAATCACAGCCGGGATATCGTCAGACATACCATCGCCGGGGCCGTTCAGAAGTTTGCCACCAGCCGCGTATTCACCAACTTCCGGGCCTATTACCCCGCCGTAGGCTTTACCAACTTTTTTACCCTTCATAGCTTCTCTGTCGGCGTCCGCAGCGGCTGCTTCTTCCGGAGTAAGTTCTTGAACACCTACCGTATATTTAGGCGCGTATCCATAATCCGCTGCAAAATAATAATTAAAAGGATTTGGAGCCGTAACTCCACGCCGCTGCATAGCTTCAAGAAGCTCAGGATCTTCGGGCGCAAAAGGATTATTTGGTCCAACAATAACATCACCAAACCCGGTATCAGGTAAAGACCCCGAAGGGGCGGTCTTCACCGTAGGCTTTGTCGGAGTCGATTGAGGAACTTTTTGTCTCGCTATAGCCTTTTGAATTTTTTGTCCTGCATATTGAGCCGCGCCAACTATCGGACCTTTTGGCAACATACTTATTATGCCCGGTAACGTTGACCCGCGACGTTTAAGCATTTTTCTAGCTGTAGAATAGAACTCTTTGGAAAAGTTTGGTTGAGTGGGAGCACTGTTAGGCTCCCCACCTTCCGAAAACCCGAAGTTATAGTCTTCACCGACTGCAGCGCCGTAAGGATTGGGCGGTACCAACGAGGCAATACCACCAGCCTGCATGGCTTTGATAGATCCGCCCCGCACAAATCCTAAATCTGCAGCTTCTTCAGGGGTATAAATTTTGTCGATATAAGGCGCACGCGCCCTTGGCCCCTCCATCATTTGATCCATATAAAACTGATCAAGGAAATTTTGCAGCGAGTTGTCTGCGTAACTTGTCGGCCCACCAAATCCACCACCGCCACCGCCGCCACCGCCTTCTGCAGGAGGATTTTGCGCAACAGGCGGCGTCTCGCTCTCTGCTTCATTCTTGGCTTTGTTGACCAGCGCGTTGTAACTCTCTTCAATGAAGTCCGGAATCGCGCCTTTAAACGCAGCCTTCAGCAACTTGGAGATGTCTAAGTCACCAGCTTTGATCTGCGCTTTGATTTCCTGATACAGGCTCAACCCTGCGCCCGTCACGCCACCGGTGCTTTTAAGATAGTCCACTACGGAATCAATGCCCGTTCTGGCGCGGTCAATAATAGTCGGCTTACCGAGGGCTGCGTCAACCAAAGCGGGTGTACCGGGATCTGGTTGCACCGGGAAAGTTTGTTGAATGAAAGGGTTGGTGCCCGTAAAGGGTTCACCGCCTGCACCAATACCCGGCTGATATCCCGGCGGAAGTCCTGAATCGCCGCCACCCCCCGGTCCACCATAGACCGGGCTACCCAAAATCGGCCCGCCCATAATCGGGCCACCGCGATCTCGGTCATCAGGAGGTTCCCTATCACGGCCACCCGGAGGCGGCGGAGGCGGAGGCGGAGGCGGCGGAGGCGGCGGAGGCGGCGGAGGCGGCGCCGCAATAGGTTTCTTGGCCTGTTCATTAAGCTTGGCTAAGTAGTCAAGCACCGGCTGAACGTCACGCGGTGGAGGCGGAGGCCCATAAAGCATCTGTTCAAAACGTGCCTTGGCTTCTTCAGCCGAAGCGGGGCCAGCCGAGAACGGCGAGACCAATGTGCTGCCCGGTTCTGCAGGGCGATAAACCCGGTCGTCAACTTCACCACCCTCAGCAAACGGCGTTGACATGCCGTAATCATCTATATATTCGTCGTAAGGATTCATCCCCTGCGCCAAAGGCCGCTGGAAATCTACTGAAATAGCCGTACCTCCCGTCGCAAATCCGGGCGGTTTCGGAGCCAATGCACGCGGATTAACCGGAACCAGACCTTGCGGCGTACGCTTGTAGTAACTTCCCGGCAAAAAGAACGGCTGATCTGCGGCAGTTCCATATAGCGGATTACGCTCGCCCGGCATGTAAACGAGGTCATCGCCTTCCATCTCAGCCAACGAAAGCATTTTATATTCCGGCGTGAAAGCATCGGCTACGCCAGCAAACGTGGCATAACGAGAAATCGGACCGCCTAGAGCCGTCATGAACGCTTCGCGCCCTGCCGGAGAACTTACAACCTGTTTTGCACCACTTAACAAACCCTTGACACCCATGTCGGCACCAATGGCTGCACGGCCCGCTGCCAGATCGGCTGCAGTGGGAGTTCCTTTAAATATATTCGCGGACTTAAAGAAATTGAGACCGTCCGAAGTCGCAGCAGGAGGTGCTGCTTGCACCCCACCAGAAACAAATGCCGGCGGCATTGACTGCGTAACCGCTTCTGGGGTCGCACCCACCTGTGCTTTAGCCGCCTCAATCGCCCGATTAGTTTTAGCAAGTTCATCCGCAGATGGTCTAACCGGAGCAGGGACATTAGCCGCTTGGAAAGCCTGCGCAAGGTTCGCCCCGCTATACGCACCGAGGCCCGCCATCAGGCCTTTCTTCAAGTCCCCTTCAATCAGCGCGGTAGCGCCACCGACCAGAAGCCCCGTGCCTATGGTTCCTGCTGCAGCCCCTGATAGGTTAAAGAAATTGCCCACCGCCGAACCCACCCCCGGTAAGACGGTATTCAACACTGCTCCTGCGATCATTGGCAGGAGTTTCTTTAAGAAGTTGGCTTCGTATAGACCCGTCTCAGGATTAATGCTCAGGCTACCGCCATGGGCCAAGGCAAGGGCTTGAAGGCCA
>Ga0194116_10002124_pt1 | contig 26323 bp, 24 predicted proteins | sample TA2MahsurfametaG_4_FD_148617 | JGI IMG/M metagenome (GOLD analysis project Ga0194116, IMG submission 148617) | Freshwater microbial communities from Lake Tanganyika, Tanzania - TA2015008 Mahale S9 surface | ecosystem: Environmental > Aquatic > Freshwater > Lake | place: Tanzania: Lake...
ATCAGCAATAACAGTGTTTATGAATACCTTGACTATGCAAAGGTTATGGACATTAGATCGGGGGGGGGGTAATTTTCTAGGTTAATTATACTAATATAGGATTAGTGTGGTCCACACTAATTAATAGTATTTATAGATAATCATAAACCATTAATTTATTGAAAATCAATCACTTTATATCTTTGATTTTTTGTTTATGGGTTATTGAAAAAGGTTGAAAAATAGATTAAATGTGCGCAGTTTTGTGCGTTATTTTGGTGAGCAGTTTATTTTGTGTAAATGAAAGAGTTTGCCATTATTTACGGAGGAATTTAAATCCTTACCATGCATTCGAATTAATACTGTCTCATAGACAAGGCAATCCTACTAGCTAACTTAAAAAAAATGAACAGAATTGAGGACAAATCTTTTAATAAAAGAACGTAATCCCACTTACTAAATCTAATATTACATTCAAAAAATATAAAAAATGCTTGACTTAAATTTAAAATCAATTTTAATCACCGGTGGTACTGGTTCGTTGGGTAAAGAACTAACAAAGACTATTTTAGCGAAGTGGCCTAATGTAAAAAAAATCGTGATTTATTCTAGAGACGAACAAAAGCAGTTTCAAATGGCTCAAGAGTTTCCTGAAAAAATTTTCCCAGCCATGCGATATTTTATTGGAGATGTTAGAGACTTAGATAGATTAAAAAGGGCATTGAATTCAATCGATTATGTTATTCATGCAGCGGCAATGAAACATGTACACATAGCGGAATATAATCCTGACGAATGTGTAAAAACAAATATCGGTGGCGCAGAAAATGTTATTAAGGCGTCTTTATCAAATGGCGTATCAAAGGTTGTAGCACTTTCTACTGATAAAGCTTGTGCCCCTATTAATTTATATGGGGCTACAAAATTAACTTCTGACAAACTTTTTATTGCGGCGAACAACATTCGAGGTAATCAAAATATAAAATTTTCTGTTGTTAGATATGGTAATGTCATGGGTTCCAATGGCTCTGTTATTCCTTTTTTTATGTCAAAAAAGACAGATGGCGTTCTTCCAATTACTGATAGTTCTATGACTAGGTTTAATATTTCATTACAAGATGGGGTGAAAATGGTATTACATGCTTTAGAGTTTTCTTGGGGGGGGGAATTATTTGTTCCTAAAATACCATCTTATAAAATACTAGATGTAGCCAAAGCCATAGGACCTGAATGTGAACATAGAGTTATTGGTGTAAGACCAGGCGAAAAGTTACATGAGCAAATGATTACTACCTCAGATTCATTTACTACGTATGATTTGGGGAAATATTTTGTCATTCTACCACAAAATACTAATTGGGATTTGAAAGAGTTTATTAAGCATTTCAATGCGAAAATTGTGCCTGAAGGCTTTGAATACTCTTCTGATAAGAATACTGAATGGGAATCAGTAGATTCCCTCAGAAATCATATTAAAGAACACTTATATCCTGATTTTAAAATTTAATCTATGATTATACCCTATGGAAAGCAAAGTATAACTCAAGGTGATATTGATGCTGTTGTGAATGTTTTAAAGTCAGATTTTTTGACTCAGGGGCCAACAATTACAACTTTTGAGAAAAATTTTGCTGAATATATTGGTTCTAAATATGCTGTTGCCGTTTCTAATGGCACAGCTGCTTTACACTTGTGTGCGATGGCTTTAAATGTAGACAGTAATACCAACGTTATTACTTCACCATTAACATTTGTTGCATCTGCAAATTGTATTCGTTATTGCGGCGGTAATGTTTTTTTTGCTGATATAGACCCAAATACATTAACACTTGATTTTGCAAAAGTAAAAGACTTGATAGCTTCAAAGCCTAAAGGTTTTTTTAAAGGGATAATTCCAGTTGATTTTGCAGGTTATCCTGTAAACTTAGAAGAGCTTAAAATGATAGCTGATGAAAATGATTTATGGATTTTGGAAGATGCTTGCCATGCTCCAGGTGCGTATTTTATTGATAATTCAGGGGTTAAGCAAAATTCTGGAAACGGAAATTTTGCAGATTTATCAATATTCTCTTTTCATCCTGTAAAACATATAGCTACTGGAGAAGGTGGAATGATTACAACGAATGATGATGAACTCTACAAAAAATTATTACAGCTTCGATCTCATGGAATGATATATCAAGGGAATGATAAATTAATAGAAAATCATGGAGGTTGGTATATGGAAATGCAAGAATTAGGATATAATTATAGACTTTCAGATATTCAGGCTGCACTGGGAATTAGTCAATTGACAAAAGCAAAAGATGGAATCATTAGGAGAAATGAAATCGCAGAATTTTATAATATATCTTTTCAAAATACTGAAATTCAGATTTTACCCAAGCTTTCAAATGCTTATCATGCTTATCATATGTATGTTATTCAAATCAGTGAAAGAAGGGAGCTGTATGAGAAATTACGGCAAAACAAAATATATGCTCAAGTTCATTACGTTCCAGTCCATATGATGCCGTATTATCAAAAATTATATGGATTAGTTGGTAGCCTACCAGTTGTAGAAAATTATTATGCCAAATGCCTTAGCTTGCCAATGTATCCAACTTTAACAAAACAGGAGCAGGAACTTGTCATATCAACAATCTTAAAAAAATAGGATTCTCGTGCAATACGATATAATGTATGTGAATTAAGTTACTAAATGCGATATATCGATATATATATATATATAAAGTGTAATTTTCGTTTTGTTATATTAAATAAGAAGTTTGACATGCTTAATAAATATTATAAAATAAATTGTTTTAAAAAATATTATAGTTAGAATAGCTTTTATTCTTAATTAATCTTTGCTTTGAAAAAATTAGTGTTTAGGCAATACAAAATATTTAGAAACGTAACTTCATGGTCTGAAGGTAGTTATAGCTTAGTTCCTATCAGAGACATAGATAAGTTTGATATAATGAAATGGAGGAATGATCAGGTTTCTATCTTAAGGCAAAATGAAATTTTAACAGAAGAAAAACAAAGTATATATTTTAGAGATGTTGTTAATGAGTTATTTGAAGAAGAACAACCCAAACAAATTTTATTTAGTTTTTTATATAACAAAAAGCTAATTGGATATGGTGGTTTAGTACATATTGATTGGAGTAATAAATCGGCAGAAATTTCTTTTTTAACTGAAACAAATAGAAGTTTGAAAGAAGATATATTCATAAGCGATTGGAGTATCTACTTAAAAATTTTAAAGAAAATTGTAAATAATTTTCTAAATATTGAAAGAATCTTTACTTATTCTTATGATTTGAGACCTAAGCTTTACGTGGCATTATTACGTAACGATTTTTTTGAAGAAAAGAGAATAAAAAATGGAATGATCATTAATAAAAAAAATATTGATATCTTAATACATAGCTATAATTTCATCAATATTTATTTTAAACTTGCCGAGCCAAAACATGTAGATCTCTATTTCGAATGGGCGAATGATGAAGTTGTTAGAGATTTTTCTTACCAGAAGCAAGAAATTTTAAGAGAAAATCATATTTCTTGGTTTAATCAAAAAATTCGTGATTGTAAAACACAAATGTTGATATTTTATGATAAGATGGAGGTGGCTATCGGTCAGGTGAGAATTGAAAATACCAATGACGAAATTGTAATAGGTATAAGTATTGATAAAAATCATAGGGGGAAATCTCTTGGAAGTAAAATGATTTTCATGGCATGTTGCAATTGGAGATTGAATCATCCATCAGGGATAATTAATGCCTATGTGAAAGCAAGAAATATATATTCAAAGAAGATTTTCGAAAATGTAGGTTTTAGTATCTTAGAAGAATTAGATATAGAAGGTGAAAAGAGTTTCAGATTAATATATACTTAATATTTTATGATAAATTATTTTAACAAACCATTTATAATTGCCGAAATGAGTGGTAATCATAATCATTCATTAGACCGAGCTTTAGAAATCGTAAAAGCAGCCTCAGATTGTGGAGTACATGCCATAAAATTGCAAACTTACACGGCAGATAGTTTAACAATAGATCATAAAGGAAAATTATTTGATATTAATGATCAAAATTCATTATGGAACGGCAGAAATCTTTACGAGCTTTATCAAGAGGCATCAACTCCATATGAATATCATAAACCAATTTTTGAATATGCTAGATCATTGGGTATAATTCCTTTTAGCACTCCATTTGATGAAGAAGCAGTGGACTTTCTAGAAGAATTACAAGTTCCTTTTCACAAAATTGCATCATTTGAAAACAACCACATTCCGTTACTTAAAAAAATTGGCTCAACTGGTAAGCCTGCAATTATGAGTACAGGACTTTCGTCTGTTCTTGACATAATCGAAGCAGTAAAAATTCTGAAAGAAAGTGGGTGTCCCCAAATAGTTTTATTGAAATGTACAAGTACTTACCCATCAACACCAGAAAATACAAATTTAAAAACGATTTCTATATTAAAGGATATATTTCCCGAATGTGTGATTGGTTTAAGTGATCATACTATGGGAATTGGAGTTAGTATAGCTGCAATTGCTTTAGGTGCAAAAGTTATTGAGAAACATTTCACATTGAACAGAGCGGATGGTGGAGTTGATAGTGCTTTTAGCATTGAGCCTCATGAAATGAAAAGTTTGGTTCTTGAATCTGAAAGAGCATGGCTATCCATAGGCCATATTCAGCTTGAAGTACAGGAAGCAGAGAAAAAAAGCGTGCAATTCAAAAGATCGATTTACGTAATCAAGGATATAGCTGAAGGCGAACAATTTTCAAAAGAAAATATCAGTGTTATTAGACCAGGGGATGGATTACATCCAAGATACTATGAACATTTATTGGGGCAAAAGGCTACCCAAAATTTGAAAAGAGGAACACCATTTTCAAATAATTTTACAACTGATTAATACAATAAAAAAAGGCAGGATAAAATTAGATTAAAAAATATTTCATAAAAAATGATAATCAAACTAGGTAGTTATAGGGATTCAATAAATTTTCTATAATTTGTCGATACACTTTTTCAGGTAACCGAAGTTTATTTCTAGCTAATTATAATGCATTATTAACATTGAAAATTATTCATCTACAGATCTATAAAATTTCATTTTAAAATAAATACAAATTGTGATTAATGTTTTATTAATAGGTTGTGGTAATATAGGAGCTTTGTATGACTTTGAAAATAATTTAACTAAGACTCATTGCAAGGCATTATCACTTATACCCAACCTTAATATTAGCATCTTTGATGAAAATATCGATTTAGCTGAATTGGTGGCAAAAAAATATGGGTACAACTGTATCTTATGTAGTAAGCAAATAAATTTAAGCACTTTTAAATGGGTAATAATAGCTACACCAACAAATACACATTTTGAATGGTTATCAAAATCAGTAGAAAGCAATGTTCCACTAATTATTTGCGAGAAGCCCATTTCTAAAAATATTTTGGAGTTAAATAAGCTTTTAATGCTTTATAAAGGAGGTAAATCTAAAATTTTAATTAATTTCATTAGAAGATTTCAACCTGCTTTTTTAGAATTAAAGAAAATTATAAGTAGTAAAGAAACATGTCCAATTCAATTAATAGTAAAGTATCAGAGAGGTATTCTAAATAATTTTTCTCACGCAGCAGATTTATTGAGTTTTTTATTTAATACGAATGAATTTAAAGATATTCTAATTGTGAATTTTTCCAATGATGAATTTGAAGATGACCCTACTGTTTCATTTGTTGGATTCTTAGGGAATATACCTATAAATGTGATTGGACTTCAGAATGTTAAATATTCATATTTTGAAATTGAAATTTGTTATGAAGATTCTAAGATTAACGTAACAAATACTGGAGACAATATTGAATATTTTTTTAGCGAAAAAATTCAAGGGGTATATAAACCATTAAGGGAAAATTTGTGTTTAACAAAAGATAAAATACTTGAAAATTATATGATAGCCGTTTATGAACATGCAATACGTATATATAAATGTGAAGTCGGGGATAATTTTGTAGAATCTTTACTTGTAAACCAACAAATCATTAAACTAAAAAATAATTAAATGGCAAAATTAGCTATAAATGGAGGAAAACCAATAAGGTCAAATTTGTTTCCCGCATACAATACTATTGGAAAGGAGGAAAAAGATGCTGTAATGAAAGTGCTAGATAGTGGTAATCTATCACAATATATTGGTGCTTGGCATCAGGACTTTTTCGGTGGACCAACAGTTAAATGTTTAGAAAAAGATTGGTCTAGTCTTTTCAACGTAAATCATTCAATTACAGTCAATTCAAATACTTCTGGCTTATTCACAGTGATGGGTGCAATTGGGATTCAACCTGGCGACGAGGTAATTGTGTCGCCCTATTCTATGAGCGCAAGTGCAATAGCACCTCTAGTATACGGAGGCATACCAGTTTTTGCAGATATTGATCCTGACACTTTATGTATGTCTCCGTCTAGTATCTCAAAATGTATAAGCAGTAGAACTAAAGCTATATTGGTGGTTCATATAATGGGTCATCCTGCAGAAATGGATGAAATTATGACTTTAGCTCGGAAGCATAAACTTAAAGTAATTGAAGATTGTGCCCAAGCACCACTTGGTAAATACAAAAATAAATATCTAGGTACTATTGGAGATGCTGGGATATTTAGCCTCAACTATCACAAACATATCCATACTGGTGAGGGGGGAGTTATTGTTACAAATGATGATGATTTGGCATTTAGGTGCCAAATGATCAGAAATCATGCAGAAAATATTGTTGGTCCTAGAGGAATAGAAAATCTAACTAATTTAATTGGATTTAATTACCGAATGACTGAGGTGGAATGTGCAATAGGTGTAGAGCAACTTAAAAAATTACCTTCTTTACTCGAACAAAGATTAGAGAATGTAAGTTTTCTTAATGATAAACTTAAAGTTTTTGATGGGCTCTCGGTTCAAGAAGCACAACCTACAGGAAATGTACATTGTTATTATCAATATCCTGTATTCTTTGATTCAAACATTGTGGGTATTCATCGAAATAAATTTGTGGATGCATTGAAAGCAGAAATACCATCAGCAGTTTTAAGAGAAACTGCTCCATTGATTGGTGTTGGATACGTTAAACCTTTATACTTAGCTCCTATTTATCAACAAAAAGCATCATGGGCATTTACGCATCAAGATAATAAGCTGTGTAATATTAATTATGAAAAGGGTATCTGTCCAATAACAGAAGCGATGCATTTTGAAAAATTATTCTCATTGGAATATATGCGTCCTGGACTTTCAATTTATGATATGCAGGATGTTATAAATGCGATAGATAAGATTTATACAAACATAAATGAGCTTACCGAGTCATAGTAATTTTTATTTTTCTTAGACTTTCCATGTACCCTTTTTTATAAGTCACTAGGGGCAGTATTTTTTAGTATAAATTTGCCTATTTTCAATAAAAAATATTATTTTAAACTCGATTCTCGAATACAAGCTAAGTTATTAACAATCTGAAATTGCTATAATAGTAAACAAGTAAGTTAAATAAAATTAAAATCTTAAGCTAATTTCAATAGTTAGGTCATAATCAAATTCAAAAAGTTATCTTATTGTTTATTTGATTAACAAAGAATTAAGTGTTGCATTATTTGTATTTCTTAATTATTGCTTCAATTCATATCAAAAAGTCAAAGCTGGGTGAAATCTAAATCCTTGATATAATAGGTGATATTTTAAGTTTACTATGTCAAGACTATTTTAGATAGATGAATAGACATTATAATAAGATTAGTATTGCTGAGGTCAAAGTTTTATAATTTAAATTTGTTTTTTTAATGGTTACATTGCTTTAAATAAGAAAATTTTTTTTATAAAATTAAAAAAAAATTATATTTTGGTGAATATAAAAATTCTTGTTAATTAAGAATTCTTTTCATAACAATCCAATTATTATCTAAATTAATCTAAGGCTAACATTTATCAAAAAAACGAATTAAAGTTTAAACTATCATATTTTATGAATAATCTCTGTATTATACCAGCGAGGGGGGGGAGTAAACGTATTCCAAGGAAAAATATAAAGGATTTTTACGGAAAACCTGTAATTGCCTTCTCGATTGAAAATGCTTTAAAATCTAACTTATTTAATGAAGTAATGGTTTCAACTGATGATTATGAAATTAGGGATATTGCAATAAAGTACAATGCAAAAGTCCCTTTTATGAGAACTGAAAATTGTGCGAATGATTATGCTACAACGTTTGATGTCATTGAAGAAGTTCTAAATAATTATGCAAAGAATGGAATCCAATTTGATAACATTTGTTGTTTGTATGCTTGTACGCCCTTGTTATCTGTTGATCTAATCCAAAAAGGGTATTCTGTTTTTATTGATAATAATTTTGACACATTATTTCCTGTTATCGAATATTCAAATCCTATACAAAGGGCTTTCAAAATTAATAAGGATAGAATAGAAATGTTTTATCCTGATTATGAAATTCAACGAAGTCAAGATTTAATTAAAGCATATTATGATGCGGGACAATTTTATTGGATTAATTCTAACAAATTATTTTTTAATAAAAAAATTTACTGTCAAAATTCTGGGTTTATTTCAATCAGTGAAATGCAAGCACAGGATATTGATAATGAAATCGATTGGAAATTGGCTGAATTAAAATATAAACTTTTAAATTATTAAAATGAGAAATTTCAACACAGAACAAGAAAAATTTTGGGCCGAAGAATTCGGAACGGAATATATTCAACGTAATCAAGGGGCCCAATTATTAGCTTCAAATCTAAATTTTTTTTCAAAAGCTTTGCAACAAGCTGGCAAAATCACTTCATGTAAAGAGTTTGGTGCCAACATTGGGATGAATCTAAAAGCATTAAAGCTGCTGTATCCATCACTAGAAATGAAAGCGGTTGAAATTAATCCAATTGCATCAGATACCCTTTCGCAAATGATTGGGAAGGAAAATGTATTTAATGGGTCTATTTTGGATTGCCCAGATGACAAAGTAGAACTGACAATAATTAAAGGTGTCTTAATACATATAAATCCTGATGTTTTGAATAGTATATATCAAAAATTATATACTAATTCTTCAAAATTTATTCTGATTGCTGAATACTACAATCCATCACCAGTAAGTATCGATTATAGAGGTCATTCCAATAGGTTGTTTAAAAGAGATTTCGCTGGAGAATTTTTAGACAAATTTGATGATTTACAATTAATCGATTACGGGTTTTCTTATAAAAGAGATCCAGCATTTCCTCAGGATGACATTACATGGTTTTTAATCAAAAAGAATTAAATGGAAATTAAATATTGTAGCAAATGTTTATACCCCGAAACCAAGCCTGACTTGTTTTTTGATGAAAATGGTGTGTGTTCAGCATGCATAGCAGCAAGTGAAAAAAATAAAGGTATTGATTGGGCTCAAAAAGCGAATGATTTTAATGAAATCATAAGTTATTATAAAAAGCAAAATGGAGAAATTGGATACGATTGTCTTATCCCTGTAAGTGGAGGAAAGGATAGTACATATCAAGCATATTTTATGAAATATGTTTGTGGGATGAATCCCCTTTGTGTCTGTTTCGAAACAACTTTGGTTACTGAAGTTGGGCAGCGAAATTTAGATAATCTATCGAAGATGGGAATGGATGTTATACATTTTAAAAAAAATTATGATGTATATAAAAAAATGGTGGTAGAGGGTTTCAAGAGGGTAGGTGATGAGATGTGGCCAAATCATATTGGTATTTTTACAATTCCTGTTATGTTTGCGGTAAAATTTAATATCCCTTTAATTATATGGGGTGAAAACCCCCAACAAGAATATGGGGGACCTAATTTAGAATCTGTAAAAAATACTATTTTAAATAGGAAATGGTTAGAAGAGTTTGGAGGGTTATTGGGGAACAGAATACAAGATATGATTGGAGTAAATGGTATAACGGAAAAAGAGTTAACACCATACATTTACCCATCAGATGAGGATATTGAGCGAGTTGGTGTTACTGGTTTGTTTTTGGGGTCATATTTTTTTTGGGATGCAAGAAAACAATTAGAAATTATAAAGCAGAACGGATTTGCAGTAAAAGAGGATGGCCCTACAGAAGGGACTTATACAAACTATGAAAATATAGACGAAAAACTAGTTAGTCTCCACGATTACTTAAAGTATGTGAAATATGGATTTGGTAGGGCAACAGACCATGCAGGGATAGATATCAGAAATGGCAGACTAACCCGAAAAGAAGGATTAGAATTGGTTAAAATGTATGATGGGAAATACCCTAAATATGGAATTTCAGAATTTATAAAATACTCTGGAATGACAAAACAAGAAGTTGATGAAATTATTGATTCTTATACCAATCCAATAATATTTAAACAAAATGATGATATGACATTTCTGAGGGACAATGATGGGAATCTGATAAAGAATTTTGAAATCAAATAATTTATGAGTGTAGTAATAATTGATTACGGAATGGGAAACTTGGCTTCCATTAAAAAAGCGTTAGATATTTTGAGAATTCCCAATTCAATTAGTTCTCAAAAGAATGTTATTTCTCAGGCAAAAGCTATTATCCTTCCGGGTGTTGGTTCTTTTTCTAAGGGGATGGAAAACTTGAAAAACAGCGAATTGGATAAATTACTTACAGAAGAAGTAGTTCGGAATAAAAAACCATTTTTAGGAATTTGCCTTGGCATGCAACTTATTTCAACTTTTGGTACCGAACCAATAGAAACAGAAGGTCTTGGTTGGATTGAGGGTAGTGTTAAAAAAATTATAGATAGCGAAAAAAGGATCCCCCATTTAGGTTGGAATAATATTCATTCAACAAATAATTTTTTTAATGATTTTAATGAAAAAGACTTCTATTTTATACATAGTTATCACTTTGAACTAGAAAATGAAACTGAAATTGCCGCTATGGTTAATTATGGTGGGAATTATGTAGCTGCTATTCAAAAGGACAATATTTTTGCTACTCAATTTCATCCTGAAAAAAGCCAAGAATATGGATTGAAATTTCTCTCAAAATTTTTTAAAGAGAATGCTTAAAGTCAGAGTTATACCAATATTAACATTTAACGGATTTGCTTTAGTAAAAACTAAGAACTTTTTGAATCCTAGGATGGTTGGAAATCCAGTCCAGGCTGCAAGAGTTTATAATAGTAGGGGGGTAGATGAACTTATTTTTTTAGATATTTTTGCTACCAAACAAAACAGAAAAATAAATCTGAAAGTTGTTGGAGATGTTATAAAAGAATGTTATATGCCAGTAGGTATAGGTGGAGGAGTTAAATCAATCGAAGACGTAAACGATTTGTTAAGAATTGGTGCAGATAAAGTTGTGGTAAAAAATGCTGTTTTTCAAAACCCCAATTTCATTAAACAGGCCACTAATTATTTCGGTTCACAATGTATTTCAGTTTCGGTTGATGCTATTAGAATCGACGGCCAATACAAAATATTAAATGATTTAAATAAAGACATTAATTTGGAAAGTTTTATTAGTATAATTCAAGATCTGGGAGTTGGTGAAATAATATTGAATGCAGTTGATAGAGATGGGATGATGAATGGATTTCAAATTGATTTAATAAATCAAACAAGTAAATTTACAAAATTACCCATAGTATGTGTAGGTGGTGGTGGAGATTTGAGTCATTATCAAGAATTATTTGATAAAACTGATTGCGAAGCAGTAGGATCATCAAGTATTTTTCACTTCACACAATATACACCGCTGGACATTAAAAATACAATTAAGAATGTTGGTAAACCTGTACGATTATAGATGATCAATATTTAGATGTAATTTTAAATTATTAAGTAAAATGAAATTTGATTTAAAGTTTAACGCTCGATTTGAATTAGTGAATTTTATTGTCATTAATAACTTGTCATGAAATTTATTTGTATCTTCAATGTTTAACACAAGAAACTATTAGTGAATCAACTTAGATGTAAGTTGCGAAAAGGGAGATCGAATTATAAGAATCTTTTTTTGATTATTATCAATCTAAAATCTTTAGCTTCATTTAAATTTTTATTGGAAAATACTCTTTTTCTTTATAGTAATTATTTTTATAAATTTGGCTAGGTTTATCAAATTATTTTGGATAATTTAGAATTGAATAATGCGTTTAATTTGAATCGACAGATTTTTTTCTACAAAAAGTTCATATTATAGTTTTATTGTAAATGACTTGACGAAAAAGTACTAGCTTCATTTAGAAATCGTTTTATTGAACTTCTAGTTCGTCGCAATGTAATATTTTATTTCTGTATACAGACAAGTAACATTTTTATTATTCTAGTTAATAAAAAAATCAAATACTCAATAAACTTGGAGACACCAACTGATTTCTACTATGATTTTAAAGGGAAAGGCATTATTGCTTTTAGTGATCCTGCAGGTGCAAAAGCATGTTTAGCCTTTGCCTCCATTTTGAAATTTAATAACATCGATGTTACATTTGAAATATTTTCAAATAAACAGTATGATTTTTATAATAATTGGGATATTGAAATTTCTATAATTTCAGATCCAAATGTTATAGATTTCTCTCAGTATTCTTGGATATTTACTGGTACTTCTCATCCAAAATCTTCTCAACTCTTTGAATTAAAGCTATTACAAAAGGCATTATTACAGCAAATAAATACGTATTCGTTTGTGGATCATTGGACTAATTTTTTGATACGGTTTCAGGACGAAAATGGCAGTTGTTATTTTCCCAATAGTATCCTAGTTTTAGATGATTATGCAATAGAATTAGCAGTAAAAGATGGTTTACCTAGGAGTAATATAAGAAAAATTGAGAATCCATATTTAACATATATAAAAAATTATTGGAAAAGTGATATTTCTTACGCAGACTTTAGATTAAATTTTAATGTTCCAGCAAACAAAACAATTATTTTATTTGCACCCGATCCAATTTCTTTAAGAAATGATAATAGTACAATGGGATTTGACGAAATAACTGTTTTAAAGGAACTGCTCTTTATTTTAAAAAAAAAACCAGATTTATTTTTAATTATATCTTTACACCCATTACAAAAAACAGAACAAATAGAATCAATATTAATTGATTTCAATATTGACAATGTGTTTATAGACACAAAAAAGATTAATAATCTTGATGTTATTAGTCATTCAGATATAATAATTGGATTTTATTCTAATTTTTTATTAGAAGCAGATAAGTTAGAAAAAAAAGTTTATAGGTACTTTCCTTATAATGCCGAAAAAGATTATTTAAAACATTTAAATTTCGGAATAAAAATAAACAATTTAAATTTTTTGATTGATGAATATTAAAGATACCTTTTTAGAAACAGAAAACTTTATCCTGCGTCCTCTCATGATCGCGGATTTAGAAGGTAATTATAAGTACTGGCTTAATAATCAAAAAATAGTAGAATTTAGTACACATGGCCGATTTCCACAAACAATAGTGACATTAAGGGGTTACATCGAAAATACAATTTCTGCAAAAAATCAAATAATATTGGCGATAGTAGATAGAGTAAATTTACAGCATATTGGAAATATAGGTTTACAGAATATAAATTGGATTGATAGTAATGCTGAAATTGCCTTCCTCTTAGGAGAAGAACAGTATTGGGGAAAAGGTGTCATGTATGAGGTAGCATTAACTTTAATTAAGCATGCTTTTGAAAAACTCAATTTGCACAGAGTCTACTGCGGTACATCATCTAATCATTTATCCATGCAGAAATTAGCGATAAAACTAGGTATGTGTAAAGAAGGCGTAAGAAAAGAAGCCCTTTTTTTTAATGGCCAATACTTCGATGAAATTGAGTACGGTATTGTTAATGATAGAAATCTCTAAAATATATGCAAAATGAGAAAATAAAAATCTTGTGTTTTTCTAGGTCTTATCTAGCTTTTTTATTGCCGAAAATTGGTGAAATGCATACGGAGGCTGAATATTTTCATATTGTTCAAAATTATAAGGAGCAGAGACAAGTCGAATCAAGAGGTCAAAATGTAATTCTTAACTTAGAGAAAGAAGTTAGGGATAAGCTTAAAAATAAGGAGTTTTTTGATTGGGCAGAGCCGGATGATTTTCGCGTTACAAATGATTTTTATGCGTCAGCTTTATATTCAGATAGATATTTAAAATTACATACGAAATCTAATAGAGAGTCTATTGCTAAGATAATCTTTAATGCAATATCTAGAATTTTTATTGAAAACAATTTCAATTACTTTCTGAGTGAGCCCGTTGCTATTTTCACGACTCATATTATCTTTTATCATTGTAAAAAATATGATACAAAGGTTAGGCTTTGGTGTCCTGCATATTTTCCTGATTTTTTTTATTTTGTTGATGACATTAGAATCTGTAATTTGGTAATTAATAAGATTCAAAAAATTGATGAAGAGACGGAAAATGCCATAAGGACTTTTTCAAAAAATGTGATAGATGATAAAGCTGGTCCTAATTATCACTTCAAATTCGCGGGTAAACAAAAAGTCAGTTATTTCAATCAAAGGAAAGGTACATCTACTCTGATACTAAATCCGGGTATAAAATCTATATCAATTCAATTTTTAAGATATTTCAGAGCTAAGTTTTTGAATTTATTTTTCCCGATGATGGGTGATCACCAAGCTGCTGTTAGTAAATATGAACATCGTTTTTATCTCTCATGTTTGCTTTATAACAAAAATATTTACGATGCCATACCTAATGAATCTGAGGAAAATATTTTATTCCCATTACAATATGAGCCAGAGGCATCCCTAGATTATATGTCATCAAATTTTTTTGATCAATATGCAACTGTGGAATTTATATTAAGGAACCTTCCAAGTAATAAAATATTATGGGTTAAAGAACATCCAAACCAATTTGGTGCATTGTCTATTAAAAAGTGGAAAAATCTAAAATATCAATATGGTAATGTAAGATTTGTTTTTGGAAGGGATTCAGGTAGAGTGCTCATGAAAAAATGTAAATTGGTTATCGTAATTTCAAGTTCTGCCGGGATGGATGCTTTACTGCTTGGCAAAAAAGTTTGTGTATTAGGGAATGTATATTATGATACTTTTGACGGGGCGGTGAAAATAACTTCGAATGAAGCTTTGTCCGATTTTTTAAATTCTAAATATTCATACCAGCATGATGGTAATGATTTTGAAAAGAATGTATCGAGATTATTAGAAATTTCGAATAAATCTTATCCTGGTAACCCTGCCGGTTCAAATACTACTTTTTCAGCGGACAACTTGAATAAGTTACTATTTGCTGTTAAAAATGAATTTGTTTAAAAATGAAGAATTTACTAAAGAAAATTATATCCTTAAATAGGCAAGTTGAGGTACTTGTATCCATCTCATTTTTTTATTATAGAATACTAATAATTGGTAAAGTATTAAGTCTTTTTATAGATAGTATTATGTTAGTACTCTACGAGATCGATTTAGCTTCATTTTCTATAAATGTAAATAAATTATCTATTTCTTATCCAAGTGGAGTTCTTTTAGGAAGGAATGGTATAGTTTCTAATGGAAGAGTTGTAATAATGACAGCGGTAAAATTTGGTGGAAAATCTCCATCTGATTAATAATACTTAAAACGTCATAAAACTCAAAGTGTATTTGAGTTGGGGGATAATGTAGTTTTTTGTACAAGTGCAGTTGTACTGGGGATAGTAAGTATCTGTGACAATGTTTAAAAGGAGCAGTGTCTCTTGTCACCAATGAAAAATTAATGAACCAGGAATTTATTTGGAATACCTGCTAAAAAATTATCTGATGAAATAACTTTCCATTGGGTGAATCATATGTAGTAATTGATTTTAGTTTTTTATTTTATTAGAAGAGTATTTAATTAACAAAATAGTAATTGGGAACAAATTGTTACAAAAAATAAAATTTTACTAATTTTTAAACAGAAAAAAAATGAAACAAATTCTAAGTTTTATTCGTTGGAGAATAATAGGAGTTAGATACCTCACAATGTTTGGAGTGAATGCTTTTTGGCGAAAGTTTAAGACTTCATCTTTTTTAACAGTTTCATCAAACGTTGAAAGATTTGGTTATTCTAAAGGACCTAAGATTAATAAAGATTATATTAGTGATATTATTAGTATGTATCAGCCAAGAATCAGTAATGTTCAAAAAAAGGAAAAAGGAGCTCCGTTTTTTGATTTGATGTTAAAGGAGGATATCAATGTTAATAACCCAATATTGAAAATAACTTTTTCTAAAGAGATTTTTGATGTTGCTGTTGATTATTTTGGAGGTAAGGCAACACTTACTTACATTCAAGTACTTTATTCATGGCCAACAAGTGACTCATTACGAGAAAGTCAAATGTGGCATAAGGATTTTGGGGATAATAAATCTTTCCATGCAATAATTTACATTAATGATGTTTTGACTGAGGATGATGGCCCATTTGTCTTTGCAAATAAATTAGACTCAAAAAAAATTGGTAAATCGCTTTTAGTTAGAAGGATTCCTGATAATGTCTTTATGAATGAATTAGGATCTGGGAAAATAGAGAAAGCGTTTGGGGAGAGTGGGTCTACTATTTTTGTTGATCCAGCTGTCTGTTACCATTTTGGTAGTAGATGTAAAAATCCAAGATTGGCAATTTTTATAACCTTTAATACCAATAAACCCTTTGTACCTTCAGGAGAATTAATATTAAACAATAGTGAAATTTTATTTAAAGTGGCAAAGGAACTTAGGCCTGATTTATCTCAAGATTTATTGAAGCAAGTAATAGGTGTTTAAAAGCAAATTTTTACATATAAAAAAAAGAAAGTTGACATTTGAAGCCTTTGTTTCATGTTTTTTTTTATTTTTTGTATTTTTCCCTTATTTCCAAATAGTAAAATCTAATAGTTATAATCAGCCATATGCTCTATTTTTTTCTATTTTATTAATTATTATCAACAAAGGATTTATAAGCTATTTATTAAAAAAGAAGAAAATTTTAGTCTTGCTTTCCCCTATTTTGATAGGTACTTTTCTCTTTATTATAAATTGTTTTCCTTACAATAATTTGATAGAATATAAGTATTTAATTGTTTATTTTTCAATAACGTTAATTACAATTGCTACAGTAATAGTAGCTCTCAAGCACCTTGAATTGATAAGAAGAATGACTATTTTTGCGTTTTACGCATGGTCTTTAACTTCTTTGATTCAGTATTTTTTTGATCCCTCTTTTCTTATGATACATTTTCAAGCAGGAGAAGAATTTGAAGCACTGGATGCAAATATATTACTAGATTCCGGAAGAGGGATATTAGGCTTTGCTCCTGAGCCTACACACCATGGCTTTCACATGTTATTAATCGCTTTTACCTTAGTGTTATTAGAAGAGAAATGGTGGATGATATTGTGGTGCATTTTACAATCTTTATTTCTAGCAAAATCATCAAGTGCGTTGCTAACAGTAGTGCTAGGTATTTTACTAAGTCTAGTTTTTTTAAATTTATCCATGAAAAAACTTTATTTTATCTTTTTTCTTATTTTTTTTGGAATAATTGGGCATACATACATTCAAAATTTTGACATTTCAGGTACAAATTCTAGAATGTTGAGTTTAATATATTATGCCTTAATGAACCCGGAAGATGCAATCACATTTGATGCTAGTATGAATTCTCGACTAGGTGGTATGTATGCGACTATCGCTTTGGTATTTAGTGATTTATTTATGCCACATGGCCTGTCACAAGACTCTTGGATGTTCTATCATGATATGCTCATGAAGAAATTTAATTGGTTAAATTATTTAAGTGAAACTCAAGCTCCTTCTGGCTTATTTTCATTGCTTTTTCAAAGCGGGTGGTTAATGATACCATCATTATATTTGTTATTTAAATCTGTAATGATGTTGAAATTGTCTCATAATGTGAATTGGTTAAAGTATACATTTTTTCTAATTGCACTTTCACAATTTTCACTTGGTACACCAATATTTTGTTTAATTTTTGGATTGGTTTTTAGTAAATTTTATAATAAGGAGATTAAATGTTGCATGCGAAATTAACTAATTTATTTTCTTTATTTTTAAAGAGAAAAAATATATTTTTATCACTATTGTATCGCTACTTTTTTTATGGAATTGGTTCTTTAGAAGGTTTCTTATTGCCTTTAATTTTGAATTTCACATCTTATGGTAAATTTGAATATTTCAAAAATTTGATCTTTATATTTCCTAATTTTCTATTAGGATCCTATAGTGGATTCGTAATGATAAAATACTCTTTTAAAGTAGATTATTTCCCACAATTAATTAAAATTGGAGTTATATTTAGTTGTATTGTAGCTATTATAGGTTCTTTAATTCTCAAAGAAGTCTATTTATTAATCCCAATTTTTATTATATGCGTGTTCACCTTGCTTGAACAAAGGCTAAAGGTAGATAGAGCTTTTCTTAAAGCATTCGCTTTCAAACCAATATTTTCAATTGTTTCAATATCCTTGGCTTATTATTTATACAAAACTCAACATAATCAATTTAACCCCACTCTAAATCTATTTTACATATATCTGCTTTCTTTTCTCCTTTGGATTTTTTTATGTAAAATTCAATTATTTAATATTGGTTTTAATTTTGCGATTAACAAAATCACGTGGTTAAGATACTTTTGCATGATAAAAATAATTTTCACTGGAGTATTAGCATCGTTTTTATACTCGCTTCTTCTATTTTTCGAAAGATATTGTATAAACAAATACTATGTTGAAATATTGCCTACGTATTCATTATCATTTAATGTGTCCCAAATTATAGTGATTATCTTGTCTACAATTAGTTATATTTCGAGTGTTGAATATGGTGAAAAAATGTACACTATTAAAAAATTTGAATTATGGAATTCATTTAAAAAGGCTTTATCTATATATATTGTATTATTTATTTTCTTAACAATATTTGTATATTTTATTAGTTTATTTTATAAAGGTTTTAGCTTTCTATTTCCTATTACTATTATACTATCTTTTTCTAAGGGCTTTCTGGCATTAGTAGGAATTTTTAGTCCTTTAGTTGTGTACCATGATTATAATAATGCAATGTTATATTTCCTATTAATAATTGGAACAATTAATGTTTTAATTGCCTTCTTAATTATCTATTTCGGTTATGGCATTTTTTTCCTACTTATTGCAAATAGTATTTTTATACTCCTATATTCGTTTTTCATTTTATATTTATTATTTAAAAAAATAAAATTTGTTAGTTAGAATTTATATGTAACCCTATTCTGCTTTTCTGTTTATTAGGATCTATTGAATAACACTCAACCCAACTACTTCGATATCAGTTTATTAAGTGTTATATTGTTATTATTAAGAGTAGAGAAATATGGCAAGAGTATTAAAATAATGCGTATCAAAACTTATGTTTCTTAGTACAGGTCACTTGAATTTGTATAGAAATATGTCACTTTTTTCTCAAGAATTATCACTTTGCAACTTTCGGATATATTTTTTTACGAAAAGTTTTGGAGTATAAAATGTAAATCATTTAAGAAATGTGAATTCAAATTAGCATTTTCAAAATTAGAGCAATAAATAAAGGAAAATAGCATAAAAAAAATTAAGAAAAATGTGGCGGAATTATAAAATTTTAGGATTGATAAAACTAGTTCTTTCGTATACAAACACGAAACTTTTTTACACAAAATCAAGATTAATACGTCTCCCTTTTGATATAAGAAATAGGTCAAGCATTGATTTGGGAGTTGGATTAACTACAGGAGTTGGATGTAGGATTGAGGCCTTGCCCCAAATAAGAAATAACATAGTTTTACATTTTGGTAAAAATGTACAGTTAAATGATTATGTACACATCACCGCGGTTGAGAATGTAACAATCGGAAACAATGTATTAATGGCAAGTAAAATATATATATCAGATTGCTCGCATGGATGCTATTCTGGTGACTTGATTCATAGTAATCCAAATTCTATTCCTATAGATAGACCATTATATTCTAAGCCAGTATCAATTGAAGACAATGTATGGTTAGGGGAATTTGTATCTGTATTACCTGGCGTAAGAATAGGTAAAGGTACTATTGTGGGAGCTAATTCAGTGGTCTCCAAGAGTTTACCTGATAATGTTATTGCAGTTGGTTCTCCAGCAAAACCAATAAAAAAATTTAATTTCAAAACTTCCCAATGGGAAAAATTAACTTAAATATGAAAAATATTTTGATTACTGGTGGCGCAGGCTTCATTGGTAGTAATTTAGCTTTAAAGCTTATTTCAAAGGGATACAATGTTACAGTTCTTGATAATTTATCAGAACAAATACATGGTTTAAATCCTGAAATTGATTCGCCTCTATTTCAAAGTATTAAAGGCCAGGTAAATTTCATTAAAGGAACAGTCACTTCTAAACATGATTGGCATAAAGCAATTGCCAATCAAGATATAATTGTTCATTATGCTGCAGAAACGGGCACTGGTCAGTCTATGTACGAAATACAGAAATACGTTGATGTTAATATTAACGGTACAGCAATAGTACTAGATTTATTAGCTAATACCATTCATCAAGTAAAAAAAATGATAATTGCTTCATCTCGATCTATTTATGGTGAAGGTAAATATAAAAGTCCTGAATTGGGAATTGTATATCCAAGTCACCGTATTTCAAAATATATGGATAATGGAGATTTTGACGTCAAGGTAGAAGGAAGTAGCTTTTTAACTTTAATGCCAACAGATGAGGATTCTAAAATACATCCATCATCTGTTTATGGCATAACCAAGCAAAATCAAGAACAAATGATTATGACGGTGTGTCCAACAATAGGCATAGCTCCTGTAGCATTTAGATATCAAAATGTATATGGGCCAGGGCAATCCTTGAAAAACCCTTACACAGGTATTTTATCAATTTTTTCAACTCAAATTAAAAATGGTAATGGCATAAATATTTTTGAAGATGGTAAAGAATCACGTGATTTTGTGTTTGTAGATGATGTTGTTGATGCTACTATATTAGGTATAGAAAAAGATGAAGCCAATAATGAAGTATTTAATGTAGGTACAGGTATACCTACTAATGTTATTACTGTTGCTAATAGTTTAATTCAAAATTACGATATAGTTGTACCAGTTACTATAAGTGGTAATTATAGATTAGGAGACATTCGACATAATTATGCTGATCTTACAAAAATTAAATACAAATTAGGTTTTGAACCAAAATTTTCTTTTGAACAAGGATTAAAACAATTTACTAAATGGGTAGATAAGCAAGAAGTTCAAAAAGATAATTACACGAAATCAATAGAAGAAATGAAAGCAAAGGGCTTATATAAATGATGGTATTAAAAGAGCATTTATCAAATAAAAAGATACTATTCTTTTCTGCACAAACTTTTAACCTCGAAGTAGAGATTAAAAAAAAATTAGAGGAACATGGAGCGCATGTTACATATTACGATGAAAGACCTGCAAATAATAATTTCATAAAGGGTATTATACGATTAAATCGGAGTTTGGTACAAAAAAGAATTGATAAATATTATAAAAAAATTTTTTCAAAAATATCAGATAAAAACTATGATTATCTTTTTGTTAATAGAGGAGAAATTATGCCTGAGTTTTTTTTGCAAGAGCTAAAAAACACACAGCCTAATTGTCAATTTATTTTTTATACTTGGGATTCGTTTGCAAATCATACTCATCCAACTACAATTTTAAAATATTTTGATAAAAAATTAACTTTTGATCCTAAAGACGCATTTCAGTATAAAATTAATTTTAGACCTCTATTTTATTTAGACGCTTTTAAAAACATTACACACATTAGTAAAAGTTATGATATTTTATTTTTGGGTACAGCACACTCGGATAGGTATAAAATTAGTTCTTTGATCAAAGCATGGGCACAGAAAAATAGTTTAGTTTGTTTTTGTTTTTATTACATGCATGGTAAGTTGGTGTATTTGTATAAAAAACTTTTTGATAAGACATTTAAAGAGTTTAAATATAATCAACTAAGCTTTAAATCATTAAATATTAACCAGATTATAGATTTATATCAACAATCAAATGTTATTTTAGATATTAATCATCCTCACCAAAAGGGATTAACGATGCGTACCTTTGAAGCTATTGGCGCTAAACGTAAATTAATAACAACTAATAAGGAAATTTTTAAATATCCGTTTTATAACGAAAATAATTTTTTAATCATAGATAGAAAAGATATTAAGTTAAACTTAGATTTTTTCAGAGGGGAATATAAAGAACTTGATTCTAAACTTTATGAGAAATTTTCAATGGAAGGGTGGTTATTTAACATTTTTGTTGATGCTGAAGAGTCCTTTTGGAATAAATGTTTATAAATGAGGTTATGATTTCTATCACCGGCTCTTCAGGATTTGTTGGTCAAAACTTAACAAGCTTTCTTAAGCAATACCAAATAATAGTACATAGTATTACTCGCGAAGTTGAAGAAGAAACTTTTTTGTTCTTGCTCAATAAATCTATTGCACTCATACATTTAGCTGGTAAAGCTCATGATCTTAAAAAAACATCTAAACCAGACGAGTACTATCAAGTCAATACAGAACTAACCCAAAAAGTATTTGATTCCTTTCTTGCCTCAGATGCCAAAGTATTCATTACATTAAGTTCTGTTAAATCTGTTGCAGATGAAGTGCAAGGAGATTTAACGGAAGGACATATTGCTAGCCCAATTACCCATTACGGAAAGAGTAAGTTATTGGCTGAGCAATATATATTATCAAAAGATATACCTCATGGGAAAAGAGTATATATTTTGCGCCCATGCATGATTCATGGACCATGTAACAAAGGGAATCTAAATTTATTGTATAAACTCGTTTCAAAGAATATTCCTTGGCCACTTGGTTCATTTGAGAATAAACGGTCATTTTGTAGTATTGATAATTTAATGTTCATTATTAAGGAGCTCATCGAAAGAGAGGATATTCCATCCGGCATATACAACGTGGCAGACGATGAATCACTTTCTACCAACGAATTGATTCAGTTAATTGCGCAATCTCAAAATAGAAAACCTAAGATTTGGAATTTTTCAAAGAAGTTTATTGAGGGTGTTGCATCCATAGGTGACATACTACATTTACCACTGAACACAGAGCGTTTACACAAATTGATCTCATCATATGTGGTTAGTAATGCCAAAATCAAAGCAGCTATTGGGAAACCCTTACCGGTATCGTGTAGAGAAGCATTATTAAATACATTTAAATCATTCAATAGCTAGTGAAACGTATTTTCGATCTTATTTTTTCATTTGTTGGTCTACTTCTTCTAAATCCAATCCTGATTGTTTTAATAATCATTGGGTATTTTGATACGGGTTCTCCCATCTTTCGACAAGAACGAGTCGGTAAGAGCAAGAAACCTTTCCGTTTGATGAAGTTCCGTTCAATGCACGTGAATGCCCCATCGGTGGCCACCCATTTAGCCAGTGCTAGTTCAATAACACCCTTTGGTAGTTTCTTGCGTAAATCTAAGTTAGATGAACTCCCTCAGTTGTGGAATGTATTTGTTGGTGATATGAGTTTGGTGGGGCCCCGTCCTAATTTATTCAATCAAGAAGAACTGATCTATGAACGCGACTCCCGTGAAGTGTATACTGTGCGACCTGGTATCACAGGTTTAGCACAAATCAACAAAATTGACATGTCTACTCCTCAACTCTTGGCAGAAACCGATGCCAAGATGATTCAGGAGTTAAATACCCTGGGTTACTTCAAATACATCTTCCTTACCGTCTTTGGTAAGGGGTTTGGGGATAGAATAGTTAAATAATATAATTTTATAGGATATCTATTTTATTTCAACCCTCTTATTGTCTTTTTTTATTTTACAGCCTAATTCTTGATTTTCTTTTCTTCAATAATGATTTGTATGACACCCCCCTAAATAGCTGGATATAAATGGTTGATCAATTAGGTCACTAAATTTAGGAAATATGTCAAAATCAAGAAGGAGTTTCTCGAATTCGGAAAAACTGTCAATTATCAATGAAGCATCTGTTTGGCGTTACCCAGAAATTGGGTAAACACAGTCTTTCCCATTAATAATTATAAGTTTAAAAGAGAGTTTTAATGAAGGCGGAGTCTCTAATCTTCAATTGTATTCAAGGCAGCTTAATCCAGAATTGGACGCGCTGGAGGATCTGATAAGGATTCGGAAGAATATCGTGGCCAAATAATCTATTTAGCTTTAGTTCAAGACCGAACTTTTATAAACAAAGTCAATTCCATGAGCCGCGTCGGTCGAAGTAATGGAACAGTTCAAATCAAACCCCATGGTCACTAAACAGGATTTTTTATCATGGTCAGGTGTTCCATGCGGTAGGTTTTACTATAAGAGAGGGTATAACTTGTAGACTTTGAAGACCTTTTTGTGGCAGGGCCCAGCCATTTTTGAGAACAAATCCTTCGGTATCTGATTGTCCATGGCCACATCAGCATACATCTATTTTAACATTGAATTTTCTTCTTCACGTTCTTTTAACCTCTTTACATCAGAATCTTCCATGCTGCCGTATTTGCTCTTCCAATTTTAAATAGTGGCCTCTGAAACTCCGTTCTCTCTAGCTAGTTCCTTGTTGGTTATAACACCTTCCTGTTGTTTTAAAATGGAAACAATCTATACCTCCGTGAATCGGGATTTTTTCATGATTGTTTAAATTTAAGATTAATACTTAATCTTAAAACTGCCTGCTTTTAAGGGATTCTTACAACAGAATTTGACTACGTCACTTAATGTTGGAAGGTCGTGAAGTTAGGCTGGTTACCGTTTCGCGTTTTCGACCGACTAAGTAAAAAAAAAATTTATCGGAGGGTGTCTAATATTTGATATTAATTTCTGAACTTTATTAGAATTTATTTACTCAAAATAAGTGTCTATATGTCTCTAAGAAATAAACTGCGCGCGCGATATCATTCGCTTCACGTAACATCACCTAAGTTGCACAAATCTTTGTATCCAATAATAATCTTTTTCAGAAGTTTATTTATTGATGCGTGGATGATGCCGCGTCAGATTCTACAAATTGACATTATTAGGTTTTTCGTTTGTTTCCCGAAGTATATAGTCTATTTCATACTCTTTAAAAAATATAGAATTTCGGAAACTGTAACTGATGCTGTATCTCGCAACACTATTTTACACAATATGCGCGGCGGCGGGGAGCTTTCTGCACCTAGATCGCATCTTTTAATTAGACCCTTAATAACTATCGACAGAGTAAGAAGGGAGTCTGCAAAATTAAAGGTACTAAGTATTGGCCCGAGGTCCGAAGGAGAAATATACAACTTGGCTGCATATGGATTTTCTTTGAAAAATATAAAAGGACTAGACCTATTTTCGTATTCTTCATATATCGATGTCGGCGACATGCATTCTCTACCATACCCAAATGACTCGTTTGATGTAGTAATATTTGGTTGGGTACTTGGCTATTCGGATAGTAAGCAAATATGCGCAGATGAAATAAAAAGAGTTTGCAGGAGTGGCGGTGTAATCGCGGTTGGAAACGGATATTATGAGATGACAGACGAAGAACAAATTCGCAAACAAGGAATAAAAATCGGGTCTGATGAGAAAGTTCAGGACTTAAAATATATAGAACGACTGTTTAGTCCAGTGGCTGATTCGATTTATTTTAGATATGACGGATCTAAAGATAAGGTTAATGGGGCGCCACTAATTTTGATTTATGAGAATTTGAAGCCTTGATCAGCAAGTAGGTGATGTGAAAAATCAGAAAAAAAGATTTGCGAAAACCGTATTTGCTGCATGAAACATCATTAGGGCCTCAATTTGTCGCAGTTATAACTAAAGGTCATCTGATCAGGTCCGCTCATGACCAACTCCTTGATTATCAACTACAACTGATAGGCTTGAGTAAGCAACCTTCCCCTTAATTGTGAATAACAGGTTTTTTCGGTGTATCCTTGATTAGTATAAAGTGTTGAACAATAATAATCTATGTACTAAAACCAAATATTTTTTTTATTTGCATTGTACAAATTGCTATTTTTTGACTCAAGGTTTGGTCCAAATTTCGCCCCTCTCTTGTATCGACCCCTTAATTCTTGGACAAAACGGGTTTAAAATTTGAGACAATATCGGTGTTTTTTTCAGTTTTATAGGGTATGCATTTTTGATTGAGCTGCTGCAGGAACTGTTCTGGTGATTTTCTTCCCAGTGCTCCATGCTTTCTGTGGTTGTTGTACCATTCGTAATACCGGTTAAAAATCATCTGAGCG
>Ga0194116_10002126_pt1 | contig 26311 bp, 20 predicted proteins | sample TA2MahsurfametaG_4_FD_148617 | JGI IMG/M metagenome (GOLD analysis project Ga0194116, IMG submission 148617) | Freshwater microbial communities from Lake Tanganyika, Tanzania - TA2015008 Mahale S9 surface | ecosystem: Environmental > Aquatic > Freshwater > Lake | place: Tanzania: Lake...
AACCGCTTTTGCACGAACTCATTGGTCGAGTCCTGCGCGAGCGAGCCCACCAGCCAGTCCGCCACCGCCTCCGCCCCCCGCGCCGCAAAAAGGGCCGCGATCCGCCGGGTAACCTTACCCCAGTCCGGTTGGCCGGCCTCATCCGCCACCAGGCGACGCGCGGTCGGGGACATCCAGGCAAGGCCGCTCGCGAGGGAATTTCCCGGGTGCGCGGTCACCTCGATCAACGCGAACAAGCCCGCCGTGACCGGGTTGTCCCGCACCACCGCCACCGACGCCTCGTCCGTGGCCTCCACGCCACATAGCCGGAGGGTCTCGGCGATTCTCCGTGCCTGATCGTTGCTGGACACTAGGACCGCGCACGTGACCCCAGGGCGCAAGCCACGCGGCATTCCGGGCCAGGCCTCGGCCAGCACGCCGCTGCGCTCCAAATCGCCCGCGATCCAACGCGCGTGGCGTTCCGGCATCCCCATTCCGGCCTCCCCTGGGTCGACTCCGTTGCCCTCCTCGCCGTCACCCGCGGAAGGTTTCCCCAACCGCACCCACTCCGCGCGGCCCAGCGGGGGCGCCTCCTCCGGATGCGCTCGCTGCTCCTTAAAGACCAGATCCCAGTCGCTCGCCGCCAAAGGGGAAAAGAAGCGACCCAGCTCTCGGCCCCGTAGGTTCTCCAGCAACGCGTTGACCATCGTCAGCACCGGGGGCGAGCAGCGCCGCGTCTCGTTCATCTCCGCGCTGACGCCGTTCGCCCGGATCATCGCCTCCACGCGGTGGAGGAGCTCGCGGTTCCCCTGACGCCACTCATACAGCGACTGTTTGGTGTCGCCGACCACGAACACGCTCCGATCCTCCCCCGCCGTCCCCACGATCTCATCGAGGTTCCGCCGCAGCACATCGTACTGCCGTGTGCTCGTGTCCTGAAATTCGTCTAGCAGCCAGTGCTTCACCTTCGCATCGAGGCGGAAATGGATGTCCTCCAACGCCGCCGCCAAGTCCTCCCGCTGCTCCAGCGGGCTCAACCACTCGTTCAGCAGGACCGCATAATCCGCAAAACTCAGCCGCCCCTTGCGGCGGACCTCGGCGTCGTACGCCCGCTCAAAGCCCGTCAGGCAGGCGTGCAAGGCCTTCGTCCGCCGCACCGCCGTGCGCACCGCCAAACTAATCAGCGCCTGCACCACCCGCCGTGCCGCCGCCACCTCGGCCGCATCCAGCCGCACCTCCTGCTTGTGGTAACTGATCCCCCACTCCGTCCGCGTCTCCTCCAGCACCGGCGCGTACCGCTCGAGAAAGGCCGCCAGCTTGCCCGCATGCAACTCCGCGATCCGGCCAACCCGGGCCAAGTCCTCGAATTGCGCTACCAACTGATCCCGTCTGGTAGTTTCGCCGCTCTTGCTGGGCGGATAGGTACTTAATCGCGCGACCACGCAGGCCACGTCGGCGGGATCGGGTGCTCCCTTCTCATCTAGATCCAGCCAAGCAGGGCGGCTGGCGCCCGGCCAGATGGATTCCGGATCGCCCCAAGTGGCCTCGTCCCGGGCCAGCGTCAGTAATTCGTGGTACGACCGCACCATTTCCAGCAGGGTCTCCGTGGGGTTGCCCGCCGCCTCGCCGTCCACGTAGTCGTTGAGCTGCCCGCCGAGCTCGTCCAACTGGCCCTCTGCCTCGAGCTCCGAGAGCATCGTCCGCATCGCACCCTCCGCCAGCGCAGGCGCCTCCTGCTCCGGCACGGTCACCGGTCGACTCGTCTCCAAGCCCAGTTCCAGCGCAAACGGGTTGACCAGCCGCGCGAAGAAGCTGTCCAGCGTGCTGAGCAGGAGCCGGTCCGAAGCCTGCACGAGCTCCCGCAGCTTCGCCGCAAAGGCGCCGGGCGGATAGTCCTCCAGCTTGAGCACGAGGGGGTTGTTCTGATCCACCGGGCTGGGCTCGCCCGCCGGATGCACCCCGCAGATGGCCCGCCGCTTGGTCTCGTTGGTCGCCGCCTCCTGCAGGCGTTGCAGCACGCGCAGGTAAAACTCCCCCGCCGCCGCCCGGGTGAAGGTGAGCGCGATGATCTCCTCCGGCCGGCTTCCCTTCATCAGCAACCGGGCCAGGCGCACGGACAGCTGGTAGGTCTTGCCGGTGCCGGCGGACGCCAGAATCGCGAAATTCGGCCTCTTGGTTCCGGAGTCAGTGCTCATCCGCGGGCGGGCTCGGTCGCTCCGAGCGTGGCAAGGTTCAGTACCGCCTCGGGCCGGCGCCCGGCCAAGTGGGCCAACACAGGGTACTGGGACGGCTGCGGCGACGGCTGGAAGACCTCTGGTCCACCGCGCGCCAACAACCCGGCGATCTCCGCCATACAGGCCCGGGCAGCGTTCCGATACGGGCCGGCAAAGTCGGTCCAGACCCGAACCACCTCAGGGTTCGCCTCCCCCGACAAGCACAGGTAGCCAACCTCCAAGCTTCCCTGGCCCACCTCCGGGCGACCAACCGTCAGCGCCCAGTCGTAAGCCGGTAACTGCAGGTCCTTCCAACGCCACCCCTGCGGCGCCCCCTTGCCGGACTTCGCGGTGCTCGGAAGCTCAAAGAAGGCTACCTCCCCGCTCGCCTTCGACTTCGCGAGATGCGTCCGCTCCGGGGTCTTCGCCTTCGCATAGGATTTGTAGTCGTAAACGCGAAACCTCCGCCCATCGCGGTGCACGTCCAGCCGGTCGAACCTGCCCCGCAAGGTGAACCCCTCCGCAATGGGAATCTCAGGCAGGGATCCCTCGACCTCCAGCATCGACCAGCCGTCGGCGCGCAATCGGGCCTGCACGGGGGCGAAGGCCCGCAGCCGCGCCCGCGCGGTCTCTCGCTGCAGCCGCAGCGATGCCGCCGGCGTGCGGCCAAAACGCTCCCGGAAATGCCCCTCCAGTTTCGCCTCGAGCGCCCGGAAGATTTTTTCCCGGTCCGTCAGGTCCCGCGTCTCCGCATCCCGGCCAAACGCCTCCACCGCCGCGTGCATCAGCGTGCCAAACCCCGCCGCATCCAGTTCAATCGCATCGTGGGACGTCTCGGACATCCCCAGCGCGTGCTTCAGCCAGAAGTCGGCCGGATTCTCCAAGTAAGCTTTGAACGCGGTCGCGCTGATACTGCCCCGCAGCCGCTGCAATTTTACGTCTGCCTTCGCGGGATCAGCCGGCAACCGCAGCGTTGCATCCAACCGATGCTCCGGTGGGATGTCCCAGATGGGCTCCGCCCGCGCGGCCCGCACCTCTTGCAAGAGGTGATCAAGGCGGCCGGGGCAACCGGCCGCGCCCAGCAGCGCGTCCCCGTCCCGTTCCGGGCTCAACATCAGGAGCCGGGAGGGCCGCAGCCCGTCGCCCTGCGCGTTGTGGCGGGGCACGATCACATCCACCCGCCCGCGCCCGGCGCGCTGGCGCCGCACCAGTTCCAGCGTGCAGGCCGCCTGGGCGAACTGCTGCGCCGGTACAGCCAGCCCCAGCGCCGCCCGCAACGTTGCCGGAAGGAACGGATGCGCGTGCCGCACGCCCGGCACCAGGTCGTCCGTCAACCCGAAGAGGATCAGATGCGGGACCGGCTCCCAGGGAAGCTCGACCCAGCCCGGGAGGTTGATCGCCTCGCGGTCGATATCCCCGCGGAACGAGCGCGCGCCCGCCGCCCGCAAGGCCAAGCGCACCACATCCCTCGCGCCCAGAGCGGTCTCGTCTGGCCGCGCCGGCTGCAGGCCGTCCAGCGCCGCCTCGATGGCCTCCGAAACATCGGCCGCGAAACGCCATTCGTCGTCGCTCAGTTCCGCGCCGCGGGACGGCTGCGCCAGCTCGAGAACGCGCGCGCCGAGTTGCCGCCAGCCCAACGCCCGCATTTCCAACGCGGCCTGTAAACCCGCTTCCAGGGCGGACGCGGCCGCGCGAATCCGCTGGTTCTGCACCCGCTGCCGCAGCTCCATGTTCGCGTCCATCGGGACGCGGCGGGCGAACGCCAGGGTTTCGTCCAAGGGCTGCGGGGCATGCACCGCGCTCACCGCATCCAGCAGTGCCTGCTGCCGATGCCAGCCGATCTTCCGGCGACCACCGCCCTCCTCATTCTCCTCGCTCTCGGTCAGCAGGAGCCGGCCCGCGACCACCGGATGATTCACGCACCGCCGCAGGTTCGCGAAGGTCGGCTCGTCCGCGAGGTCCAGCAAGGCGGCGATCGCGTGGTGGATGCCGTGATCCTGATGGCGGCGCCCGAGGGGGTTGGCCGTGTTGATCAGGGGCTCACCACCGGGTCCGCGCGCCAGCGCGTGCAGCTCCCGCGTGATCAGGGCCGGGTACGCCTCGCGGTCACACGGCACCACCGCGAGGCGGCCCACCGGCGCCAAAGCCGACGGGCCCTCACCCGGCGGCCGGGTGTGGTGTTCCCGCACTAGCCGGCTCAGACGTTCGAGGCCATCCTCTGGCTGCTGCACGACGTGCACCGTCCGTGCGAAATCCGGCCACGGCGACCCGCGCGGCTTCGCCCACGCCGCCGCCTCCGGCCGCCCCCACGCGTCGAAAGCCCCGGCATCCTCCGGGTCGGCGGCGATCAGAACGCGCACCGGGACCCGCGCGCCGCGGACCCGCAAGGCCGTCTCCAGCAGGGGCGGGGCATCCAGCACCGCGGCGACCCAGATGGCCTCGATGCCCACCGGCAGGTCCTCGGATAACGCCACCTGGCGGCGGTGCCGGTTATGGTCGACCAAGCCGAGATTCCCGAGTTGCCGTCGGTAGCGTTCCTCCAGCTGGGCCAATTGCTCCCAGCGCTCGACCTGACCGGCCGCCGCCTGCCATTCGGGGCGACCCCAGGCCTCGTGCTGGGCAGTCTCCGCAAACCCAAGCCCGTCCGCCGCCACCCCCAGTTCATCCTGCAACTGCAGCAGATCCTGCGCGAAAGCCAGGGCGCCCGCGGGCGTCATCGGCCCGCGTAGGTCCCGCTGGAACAGGGCCGGATAGTCCGCGCGGTTGATACCGGCGTCGGTCAACACCGCCACCCAGGCGAGCGCCATCCCCTCGCGGCCGGCCACCTCGTCCGGTTCCGCGAGCTCGGAATCCGCACTCTGGAAACCCGCGCCGGACAGGAAATGGCTCGGGGTGGTGATCTGCGGCAGGAGCAGGGCCCCCGCCTGCCGGGCCAGGGCCTCCTGCAACATCCGGCTGGCGAACGCCGACGGCACCAGCACCAACTGCGCGCCAAGGTCCCAAATGCCGTCACGCCGCGGCACGGCGGCGAGAAGCCGGTCCGCGACCGCCTCGGCCAGCGGCCGCTCCCAACCCAGATAGATGCGCTCCGGCGTACTCATCGGGTAGCCTCCACCAGCGACGCCCCCACCCGGTCAGGGACCACAAACTCGGGGTTGGGCGCGGGCGCAGGCATCAGGGAAGGTTAGGGAATGGACGAGAAGCTTACCACGGGGTGTCGGACATCCGCGGGCCGAGACGAGAAAATTCCCCGACAAGCTCGCAGCCTGAAGCCCCCGCTCACGGGGCGAGCGTCAGGCCCACGCCCGGGCCGATCGGCCAGCCCGCCCAAAGGAACCCCAGCAGCAACAGCGTCCACAACGGCAGGAAAGTCAGGGTGTAGGGCGCCATCAGCGACACCACCGAGCCCAATCCCATCCGCGGATCGTGGCGTTGCATGCAAGCCTGTACGAACGGCAGGTACACAAACACCGGCGTGATGATGTTGGTACACGAATCCCCCACGCGGAACACCGCCTGCGTCCCCTCCGGGGAATAGCCCAGCAGGACAAACATCGGCACGAAGATCGGGGCCATAATGGCCCACTTGGCCGAGGCCGAGCTGATAAACAAGTTCACGAACGCCGACAGGACCACGAAGCCCGTCAACAACGGCGCCCCCTCCAAGCCGATGCCGCGCAGGAAGCCCGCCCCCGAGATCGCCAGCAACGCCCCGAGGTTGGACCAAGCGAAGTAGCTCAGGAACTGCGCCGCCACGAACGCCAAAACAATGTACGAACCCATCGTCGCCAGAGTGTCCCCGGTGAGCTTGGCGACATCGTGGTCGTTGCGGACGCACCCCGTCGCCACGCCGTAGGCCAGCCCCGGCACGAGGAACGCCAGCAGCACCCAGAGCACCATCGAGTCCAGGAAGGGCCGCAGGCGCTCGACCGCCGTGGCCGCCGTGGGGTCCCGCAGCGGCGCCCCCGGGAGCAGAATCAGCGCCAGGGCAAGCGCCGCCGTGGCCACAAACGCGACCGCCGCCCAGACCAGGCCCCGGCGCTCGGCCGCCGTGAGCGGCCCCGGCACCGCCGCCGCCTCGCCCCGCCACGGCCCCAGCCGCGGCTCGACGATCCGCTCGGTGACCCACGTCGCGGCGAAGGTCAGGAGCGGCGTCGACACGGCCAGAAAGTACCAGTTGCCCAGAAGCTGCACCCGGTAGCCCGGCAGCAGGCGCGAGGCGTCGAGCGCCTCCTGGGTGAACCCCGCCAGCAGGACGTCGATCGTGGAGGGCAGGAAGTTCGCGCTGTAGCCCCCGCTCACCCCCGCGAACGCGCCCGTAATGCCCGCGATCGGGTGCCGGCCGGCAGCCGCGAACAGCAGCCCCGCCAGCGGCGGCAACAGAATGATGCCCGCATCGGCCGCCAGATTCGCGTTGATCGCCGCAAACACCACCGCCGCCGTCAGCCAGCGCCGCGGCAGGCTGGTCACAAAGGCGCGCAGCAGCACGCCCACGAGTCCCGTGGCCTCCGCCACGCCGATGCCGATCATCGAGACCAGCACCAGCCCCAGCGGGGCGAACCCGGTGAAGTTGCGCAGCGCCTCGGTGAACATCCGGCGGATGCCCGCCCCATTCAGCAGGCTCACCGCGGACAAGGTCGATCCGTCCTTCGGGTGCGTGACCGTCCAGCCGAGGCCGGCCGCCAGCGCGCTGGCGAGCACGGTGGCCACCGCCAGCAGGACGAACAGCGTCAAAGGGTTCGGCAGCCGGTTGCCGGCCCGCTCGATCCAATCGAGCAGAAACGCGGACCGGCGCGGCGAGACGGGGGTGGCATCCATCGGGGCGCCGCGACCCAAGCGGCCCGGCGGTCCGGGGTCAACCGGGGGCCGTCCGCGGAGCCATTCCCCCATCGATCATCGCTCCGCCGAACGCCCCCCTCGTCGCGCCTGACCGGGGCGGCGCGCCCCGGAGAAAACGAGCCGCTGCGCGGCCGATATTCCCACGCCGGCGTGCCCTCAACGCTCCGCCGCCCACAGGCGCTCGAGCGCGGGGCGGATCACCCGCGCAAACTCGACGTACGCCGGCGGATGGAAGTGCAGCTTGTCCTTCTGGTAAAGCTCCAGCCGCGGATGGCCCTGCGCGTCCACCAGCACCGGGTTCAGATCGATGAAGTGCCGGCGCGGGGTCGCGGCACAGTAGGCCCGCGCCAGGGCATTGTAATGGTCCACCTGTTCCCAGAGCGGAACCCGGTCCGGGCTCCGGGTCGCGGTCACGTACACGAGATGTGTCTCCGGAAAACGCGCGCGCACCCGCTCCGAGAACTCGCGGAAGCGGTTGAAAATCATGTCCGGGGCATCCGCGTCCTTCGCCTTCAGGTCGTTGCTGCCGCAATAGTACACCACGATGCGGGGCGCGTAGCGCGGCACGAGCTGTTCGAAGCGCGCCAGCTGGTCCCCGGTGCGCGAGCCCCCGAAGGCCCGGTTGCGCACCGGCAGCGGCGCCAATTGCTCCTCCGCCGTGGTCCATTGGCGGAAGATGCTGCTGCCCACAAGGAGGATGCCCCCGGGCGCGAACGGACGCGCGGCATCCTGTTCCGCGAAGGTCCGGAATGAAGGTTCATACTGCTCCCAGCGCCTGGCGGCTTCGTCGGGGGCAGCGGCGCCCAGCGGGAGCGCCAGCAGGGCGAGGAGGAGGCGGAGGGACGGTGGCATCAGGAAAACCAACGGGCGCCGAGCTGGCACAGCAGGGCGCTGACCGGAACCATCGCAAAGCCCCAGAGCAGCATCTGGCGGAACAGGCGCCGGCCATCGCCGCCAGGCGGCAGGCCCGCGACGCACAGGGCCCCGATCGTCGAAAGCGGGGAAACATCCACCAGCGCCGCCCCCACGTTGATGCTCAACGCGATCTGGAGCGGATCCCCGCCGCCCAGTTGCGCCACCAGACCCGGCACCATCGGGAGGAACGCCGGATAGACCACCCCGGAGGTCGAGCTGTAGGTCGAGATCAGCCCGGTCACGAACGCCATCGCCCCGTTCACCGTCCCTGGCGTCGCGAGCCGCGCGAGCAGGCCCGACACCAGGTCGAGGCCGCCCGTCTTCTCCAGCAAGCCCACCAGCACGCTCACGCCCGAGACCATCAGCAGGACGCCCCACGGCACCGAGGCAACCGCCGGCCCGTCCTCCCCGCAACGCGCCAGGATCAGCACCGCCGCCGCGGCGAAGGCCGAGAGGCCGGGATTGAAGCCCAACCCCACCACGCCCCCCACCCACAGCGCCAACACCAGCAGCGTGAACCCCTGGCGCCCGGTCAGGGCGACGGGCGCCACCACCGCCTCGGCCAACCGCGGCCGCCGCACCAGCGCCGGACCCCCGAAGAACAGCCAGGCGCCGGCCGTCACCAGCACGTGCGCCGCGAAATTCGCGAGGAACACCGCCCATTCGTGCCCAGGCACGCCCGCCTTGGCCATATTGGCGTGCACGATCACCCCCACCGCGCTGAACGGAGAGAGGTTCCCGGCGTTGCCCCCGTTCGCCACCATCAGGGCCATCAAAAAGGGCGGCACCCCCGCCGAGGCCCCGGCCGCGAGGGCCAGCGGGGCCACGAGGGCCGTCGCCGCCAGCGCCCCCGGGCCCAGCGAGGAGATCGCCCCCGCCAACAGGAAAAACAGCGGCGGCAGCAAGGCCGGCGTCCCCCCGCAGGCCCGCACGCCCCGCCGCGCCAGCGCCTCGAGGGTGCCGTTGGTCTGGGCCACCCCGAACAGCAGGGTCACGCCCGCGAGGGTCAGGAACAGGCCCGAGGGGAACAGCGCGAGCACCGCCTCCGGCTTCCATCCCGCCGCGCCCACACCCACGGGCAGGGCCAACGCCACCGCCAGGACGCCGATGTTGATCCGCGACGTCAGGCTGAGGACAAGCACCGCCACGAGGGCGATCAGCGAGAGCGTGGCGGGATTCATCGGCTTCAGGCCCGCCAGGGCGGCAAGAGGTGCTTCTGGACCTTGCCCAACGCCGTCCGGGGCAGCGCCGGCACCTGCACGAAGGCCCGCGGCTGCTTGAAGGAGGCCAACTGCTCCCGCAGGCGGGCGGCGACCGCCGCCTCGTCAAATTCCAAGCCCGCGACGACGTACGCCACCGGCACCTCGCCGCGCACCGGATCCGGCGTGCCCACCACCGCCGCCTCCTTCACGCCCGGCTGCTCCAGCAGGAGTTCCTCCATCTCCCGCGGATAGATGTTGAAGCCCCCCGAGATGATCAGGTCGCTGCGCCGGCCCTGCAAAGTCAGGTAGCCATCCGGCGCGAGCACCCCGATGTCCCCGGTGCGGAACCAGCCGTCGCGCCACGCCGCCGCGGTCGCCTCGGGCCGGCGCCAGTAGCCGGCGCAGACATTCGGGCCCTTCACCCAGACTTCGCCCGACGTGCCCACCGGCACCGTCACGCCCGCCTCGTCGCACACGCGCAGGGCCACGTGCGCCAAGGGCAGCCCGACCGTCCCCGGCCGGCGCTCGCCCTCGTAGGGGTTGCCCACGTTCATCAGCGTCTCGGTCATCCCGTAGCGCTCCAGGATCACGGACCCGTAAAGCTCGCGAAACCGCGCGTGGACCTCCGCCGGCAAGGGCGCCGACCCGGAGACGGCCAACCGCAGCCGCCCGCCGAAGACGCGCGCCTGGTCCGCGGGCAGTTCCAGCAGCCGGATGAACATCGCCGGCACCCCGAAGAACAGGGTCGGCCGGAACTCCTCGAACCACGCCGCCGCCCGTGCGTGCTCGAAGCGCTCCGTCAAACGCAGCACACACCCGCTCAGCAGCCAGCAATGGATGCCGTTGGCGAGGCCGTGGACGTGGAACAGCGGGAGACTGCACAGGAAACGGTCCGCCGCGCTGATGCGCCACGCGGTGACCAGCGTGAGGGCGTTGGTCGCGAAATTGCCCTGGGTCAGCACCGCCCCCTTGGCCGCGCCCGTGGTACCCGAGGTGTAAATCAGGGAGAGGGGCGTGTCCGCGTCCGCCGGCGCCGCGATCCGCGTGGCCTCCTCGCCGGCGGCGGCCGCGGCGAGGGCGGTGACATCCCAGACGGCCGTCCCGGCGGGGAGGTGGGCCGCAAGGTCGGGCGTGGTCACGACGGCCGTCGGGGCGGCATCGGTGAGGATGTGCGCCAGTTCCCGGGCCCGGTAGAGGACGTTCACCGGGATCAAGATCAGCCCGAGCTTCACCGCGGCGAGCCACAGTTCGATCACCTCGGGCCGGTTCTGCAGGAAGAAGGCCAGGCGGTCCCCGGTCGCGAGGCCCCGCGCCCGCAGCAGGCGGGCGAGGCGGTTGCTGGCGGCCTCAAGTTCCCCGAAGGTCCGGGTGGCGAGGGTGCCGTCGGGCTGGAGGAATTCCAAACCGCGCACGCCGGCGCGGCCTTGCAGGGAAAGGTCAAACAGAAGCAACAGGCTCATCCGGCAGTGGGCACAGGGGGCGGGAAGGCGCTGGCCAAGGCAATCCTGGGTTCAGCCGCCGCCGGCGGCTGGCGCCGGAAAGCACGTGCCCTCCCAGCGGGCGACCAGCGTGGGGGCGGTACAGTGGCCGACGACGTTCACGCTGGTGCGGATGGGATCGATGAAGGCGTCGATCGCCAGCAGCAGCCCTAGCCCCTCGGGGGGCAGGCCGAAGCTTTGGAAGAGGGCGGCGAGCACCACGAGGTTCGCCCGCGGGATGCCGGCCACACCCTTGCTGGTGAGCTTCAGGCTGAGCAAAATCATCAACTGCTGCGGCCACGACAACGGGATGCCGGCCGCTTGGGCGATAAAGAGGGTCGCGAGCCCGAGAAAGAGGGTGCTGCCGCACAGGTTCAGGCTGACGCTCAGCGGCGCCACGACACCGAGGATGCGCCGCGGCACGCCGAAGCGCTCCAGGTTCTCAAGCGTCTGCGGCAGGGCAGCCGCGCTGGAGGTGGTGGCGAAGGCGATCAAGAAGGGCTCCCGCACCTCCCGCAGGAAGCGCCGGAGCGGGACCCCGCCCACTATCAGGGCCATGCCAAAGCCCCCGAACAGGAACAGGAGCTCCGCACCCCAGGACACCAAAACGAACCGCGCCAGACCCATCAGGACGCCGGCCCCGCTGCCCGCGACGGTGCCCGCCAGGGCCGCGAAGACAGCTGCCGGCGCCAGGAACATCACCAGATGGGTGAAGCGGAACGCCACCGCCACCACCGCCTCCGCGAGGTCCAGCACCGGCCGCGCCTTCTCGCCCGCCGCCAGGCAGGCGAGGCCGAACAGCAGGCAGAACACCAGGATCTGCAGCACATCGCCCCGCGCCATCGCGTCGAAGATGCTGGTCGGGAACGCGTTCACGAGCAGGTCCCGCAGCGACCACGCGTTCACCGCCGGGGGCGCCGCGGTCGCGAGGGCCACGCCCCGGCCGGGTTCAAACACGAGCGCCGCCCCCCACCCGAGCAGCAGAGCCACGGTGGTGAACAGTTCGAAGAGGAGCAGCGACTTCCAGCCGAGCCGCCCCAGGTCGCCCAAGCTGCCCGCGCCACCCACGGCACGGATCAGCACCCCGACCAGCACCGGCGCGACGATGGCGCGGATCAGGCGGAGAAAGATGTCGGTCACGATCCCCAGCGAGGAGGCCAAGCCGGGGGCAAGGAGCCCGCAGGCGACGCCGCCGGCCGCCGCGAGCAGCATCCATTGGGCAAGGGAAAGGCGCGCCAGGCGCGCCCAAGGGGTCGGGGCGGCCCGAGGAGGGGTCATCGCCGCGGAGCCTTGCGCAAGCCCCCGCTCAGGACAAGCCCCGCGTGGCGCGCTTGCGGACTGGCGGCGCAGATGCTTTCCGCCCCGTGACCGCCCGCTCATGGCACGGGCACGCGGTACAAATACGCGTCGGAGGTCCGGTCGATGCCCTCGGGCGGCGAACGCTGGAACAGGCGGCTCAGGTTGATCACCAACTCGCTGGTCTCCGGTCCTCCCGCACCGCGAAATGGGACAAGGTAAGCTGCGCACTGTCTCTTAGACTCCAGGAGTTTACGGTCCGCCTAGTCTCCCGCCACAGCAGGCCCGACCACCGGTCAACCTCACCGGGGTAAAGCAGCCGGTTCCCGCCGGGATTCGCAGCGTTAGGAAGCAGATCCAATCCAGCCGGCCCGAGGAATGGGGCAACAGCTGCGAATAGGAGCCCGGGGAATAAAACTCGCCGCCGTCCGCGAGCACGATCGGAACGGAGGCGAGGTCGCCCACCATCAAGGCATTCCGGCCGAGGTGGACGCCCGGAAGCGGATGCTCCCGCGAGAAGCCATTGCTACGCTCCCCCGTGGAGACGCGAAGGCCAGCCCGGAAACCGCCCCACGGCCCCGCCCGCCAGCGGGTGGCGTCGAGGCCCCGAGAAAAGCATCGCCGCGCCGGCCCGGCCCGCCCAAGTACGGGCCGCCGATGAACGACCCGCTGCCTCCCCTCCCGGCCGCGCCCACCCCGGGCCATTACGTGCACTACAAGGGCGGCCGGTACCGCGTCGTCGGCCTCGCCCGGCACTCGGAGACCCTCGAGCCCCTCGTCGTGTACGAGGCCCTCTATGGCGCAGGCGGCCTCTGGGTCCGCCCGGCCGCGATGTTCACCGAGGAGGTGACCTTCGCGGGCGTCCGCCAACCCCGCTTCCGCCGCCTGCCGGAGGCCTGAGCGATGCGCGTCCTCCTCGCGTTCGACAAGTTCAAGGACTGCCTGACCGCCCCCGCGGCCTGCGCCCTCGCCGCGGCCGCCCTGCGCGAACGCCACCCCGCCTGGGAACTGGACGCCTGCCCCCTCGCGGACGGGGGCGAGGGCTTCGCCGACATCCTCACGCGCGCCGCTGGCGGCACCCTCCAAACGGAAACGGTGACCGGGCCCCGGGGCCAGCCGGTGACCGCGGCCTTCGGTCTGGTGCCTTGGGCCAGCATCCCGGCCGGCGCCCGCACCCTGCTGGATTTGCCCGCCGGCGCCGCGGGCCGGCCGGTCGCCGTGCTCGAAATGGCCTCCGCCTCCGGCCTGGCGCTGCTGGCGGCGGCCGCCCGGGACCCGTGGGAAACCAGCACCGCGGGCACCGGGGAACTGATCCGCGCCGCCGCCGCGGCCGGGGCGGGCGCCGTGCTGCTCGGGGTGGGCGGCAGCGCGACCCACGATCTCGGACTGGGCGCACTTACCGCTTGGGGCCTGCGGACGGTGGACGCGCAGGGCGCTCCCTTGGCGAACCCCATCCCGCGGCATTGGGCGCACGCCTCGGGCTTCGCGGGCGCCGTCGACCCTGCCCTGCCGCCGCTGCGGATCGCCTGCGACGTGACCAACCCTCTGGCAGGCCCCCACGGGGCCGCGGCGACCTACGGGCCCCAGAAGGGCTTGCGAGCGGAGGATTGGGCGCAACTGGATACGGCGAGCGTCCGGCTCGCCCGGGCCCTGTGCGTCCATTGCGGGCAACCCGAGCACCTCGCGGAGGTCCCGGGGGCGGGGGCGGCGGGGGGCATTGCCTTCGGCCTGATGGCGGCGGCCGGGGCGCGCCTCTTGCCCGGCTTCGACCTGGTCGCGGCGTGGCTCGACCTCGAGGCGCGACTGGCGGCGGCGGATCTGGTCCTTACCGGAGAGGGACGTTTCGACGCCAGTTCGCTGCAAGGGAAGGGTCCGGGCGCGGTGGCGGCGCGGGCCTTGGCTCAGGGCAAGCGGGTCGTGGTGCTGGCCGGCCAAGCCACGGTGCCGGACCCTCCCCCGGGCCTCGTGGCGCGTTCGATCTCGCCCCCGGGGCTGCCGCTGGCAGAGGCCCTGCGCGAGGCCCCGGAACGCCTGACCGCCGCGGTGCGGGAGCTGGGCTGAAGCCCGGCCCCGGCCGGGTGGTCCCTATTCCCGCCGCAGGCCGCGGCGCATCAGGGAATCCAGCGCGGCCGCAGGCGGCTTGCCCGCGAAGAGCAAGGCGCGCGTCTCCGTCAAGATGGGCGCCTCGATCCCACGTTCCCGCACCAGAGCGGCGAAGGCCTCCGTCGTCCGGTAGCCCTCGACCACCGTGCGGCGCCCCGCGAGCAGCTCGGCCACCGGCCGGCCCTCGCCGATCCGCTGCCCGAACTCCCGGTTGCGGCTCCAGCCGCCATAGCAGGTCGCCACCAGATCCCCGAAGCCGCTCAGGCCGTAAAAGGTCTCCGTCCGCGCGCCCAAGGACCCGCCCACCCGGACCATCTCCGCCAGCGCGCGCGTCAGCAAGGCGGCCTTGGTGTTGTCGCCCAAGCGCAGCCCGTCACAGCAGCCGGCCGCGATCGCATAGATGTTCTTCAGGCAACCGCCATACTCCACGCCGGGCAGGTCCTCGGACGCGTAGACGCGCAGGGCCGGGCCGCTCAGGGCCATTTGCAGGGCGGTGAGCTCCGCGTCGCAGCGCTCGGCCGCGAGCACCATCGCCGAAGGATCGGCGCGGGCGACGCCCATGGCATTGGTCGGGCCGCTCAGGGCCGCAACCCGGGCGCCCGGGCGGGCGGCGGCGATGACCTCCGACGGCCGAGCGTGGGTGCCGGCCTCGAGGCCCTTGGCTAGGCTGATAAGCCAAGGAGCGGACCCGGCCAGCGCGGCGGTTTCTCGCAGTGACTGCGCCGGGCAGGCCAGCAGCACGGCCGCGGCGCCGGCGGCGGCCGCGGTGAGATCCCCGGCCAGTTCAACGCCGGCGGGCAGGGCCACGCCCGGAAGGTACTCGTCATTCTCCCGCGCCGCGGCCAGCGCCCGGGCCTGCTCCGGCCGGCGCGGCACAAGCACCACCGCGTGGCCGAGGCGCACCAGATGGACCGCGAAGGCGGTTCCCCAGGCACCGGCGCCGGCCACGACGAAGCGCATCGCGGAACTACTCCAGGAAGGCGGGCACCTTCTCCCCAGCGATGATCTGCTCGAAGGTCTCGCGGGCGTTCACCAGTTCGAAGGCGCTGCCCCGGACCATCACCTCGGCGGCCATCCCGCGGGTGTTGTAGCGGCTCGCCATCGTGTAGCCGTAGGCGCCGGCACTGAGGAAGGCCAGCAACTCCCCCTCACCCAACTCCTGCAGCTGCCGCTCCTTGGCGAAACAGTCACCGCTCTCGCAGATCGGGCCGACGATGTCCGCTACCAGCGCCCGGCGGGACGAGTCCCGGTGCAGCGGCACGATCTCGTGGTAACTGTCGTACATCGCGGGCCGGACGAGGTCGTTCATCGCCGCATCCACCACGAGGAAGTTTCGATTCGCTCCGCGCTTGAGGTGCTCGACCCGCGAGATGAGAGCCCCGGCGTTGCCGACCATAAAGCGCCCGTGCTCCAGCAGAATCTTCAGGCCGAGCGGCCGCAGCAGCGGCACGAGGGCCGCGCCGTAGCTCTCGGGCGTCAGGGGCCGTTGATCGGCCGGCTGCGCCTCCCACCACTGGGTGGCTCCGCTCGCCAAGGCATCCCGGTAAATGATGCCCATCCCGCCGCCGATCGAGAAGTACTGGATGCCGTAACGCTGCTTCAGTTCGGCCGCGAAGGGGGCCACCTTCTTCACCGCCTCGACGAACGGGGCGACGGAGGTGAGCTGCGAACCGATGTGCATCTGTACGCCCCGGATCTGTAGGTGCGGGTACTGAGCGGCCGCTTCATAGGCCGCGGCCGCGTGCGTCAGGGGGATGCCGAACTTGTTGTCGCTCTTCCCGGTCGTGATCTTGGCGTGCGTGTGCGCGTCGACGTCCGGGTTCACCCGGATCGCCACCGGCGCCTTCACCCCGAGCCGGCCCGCCACGTGGTTGATGCGCGCCAGTTCCGGTTCACTCTCGACGTGAAACGAGAAGATCCCGTGCTCCAGGGCCAGGGCGATCTCGCCCTCCGTCTTGCCCACCCCGGCGAACACGCTCCCGCGGACCTTGCCGCCGGCCGCTAGCACCCGGCGGATCTCGCCGCCCGAGACCAGGTCGAAGCCCGCCCCGAGGTTCGCGAAGTTCCGCAGCACGGCCAAATTCGAATTGGCCTTCATCGCGTAGCAGAGGTGGGCATCGAGCCCCTCCAGCCCGCGCTGCAGGCGACGGTAATTATCCTCCATGGTCGTCGCGCTGTAGACGTAGGTCGGCGTGCCGTAGAGGCGCGCGACAGCGGCCAGGTCAACGGATTCGCAGTGGAGGTCGGGACCGGAATAACGGAAGTGATGCATCGGCGGAAAACTCGCGGAAAAACCGGGACCGTAGGGGCTTTCCGCTTGAAATCACCACCCCAAACTTCGTGAGTCACCGCGTGCGGAGAGCTCGCTTCCATTCTGGCCCGCGCCCAAGCGCGACCGCCGCCGCGTCGCGCTCCCGCGATGCGGCCCGCTTCCGCAATCCGCACTTCGTGAGCTTCATGGCTGGGGCGAACCGCTCGCGCATGCGCGCGGACCTCCTCTCCGCCGTACTGCGCAGCCGCGCCCTGGTGAAGCGGGCCCTCCGCTGCACGCTCCTGGGCGGCATCTTCTGGGTCGTCTTTGAGAGCGTCCGTGCCATCTCGATCTTCTAGGCCTCGCCCTTGGTCACGAGAGGCCTCTGCGGCATCCTGACCCGCTGCACGCTCAAGGAATCCAGACCGGCTCTCTTTCCCGGGCTCGCTGGCGTTTCTGTCCTTACACCCACCCCAACGCTCGATGGGTCGCCTACCCGCCCGGCGGTTGCAGGCTTCCGCTCGGGCAAAATCGCGCGCCTCGCGCTTTCCGTGGGTCGCCTCCTCGCGCCGCGGAAGTGCGCGCTCAGCTTGCCGTGAGCGGGCGTCTCCGCTTTCTCCTCGCAATGCCTCCGCTGGAAACCACCCCGTCCCGCCCCGCCCTGCTGCCCCGATTCCTCAATGCCGTGGAGCGGGCCGGCAACGCCCTCCCCCACCCGGCCACCCTATTCCTGGCGCTCGCCGCGGCGGTGGTCGTCCTCTCGTGGCTCCTCCACCTCGCCGGCGTCTCCGCCGTCCACCCCGGCACCGGCAAGACCGTGGCCGTAGTCAATCTGCTCTCCCTGGAGGGCGTGCACCGGATGCTGCTGGAGCCGATCCGCAACTTTCTCGCTTATCCCCCCTTGGGCATCTCCCTCGTCTGCCTGCTGGGCATCGGGATCGCGGAACACTCGGGCCTGATGGGCGCGGCCCTGCGCCTCGCCGTGCTGGCCACCCCGCGACGGCTGGTCACGCCGATGATCGTCTTCGCGGGGGTCATGTCCAACGCTGGCAGCGAGGTCGGCTACGTGCTGCTGATCCCGCTGGCCGCGGCCACCTTCCATGCGGTCGGCCGCCACCCCTTGGCGGGCCTCGCCGCCGCCTTCGCCGGGGTTTCCGGTGGCTACAGCGCCAACCTGCTGGTCGGCTCGGTCGATGTCCTCCTCGCCGGCCTCTCCGAGGCCGCGGCCCGCGTGGTCAACCCGGGCTACTCCGTCGCCGCTACCGCCAACTTCTACTTTATGGCGGTCTCCACCTTCGCGCTCACGGTTGCCGGCACTTGGGTGACCGATCGCGTGGTCGTACCGCGGCTGGGCGAGTACCGGGGCAAGACGCCCCGCGATGAACTGAAGCCGCTCTCCCCCGCGGAACGTCGCGGGCTCCTCGCGGCCACCGCCACCGCCGTTGCCCTCACCGGCCTAGCCCTCTGGGGCCTGCTGCCCGCCGACGGCTTCCTCCGCACGCCCGGCAACCCGTCGTTCGAACAATCGGTTTTCATGCGCGGCCTCGGCGCGGTGATCTTCCTCTTCGGGCTCCTCCCCGGCATCGCCTACGGCCTCGCCGCCGGGACACTCCGCAACGACCACGACATTATGGCCGGGATGACCGGCACGATGAAGGCGATGGCCTCCTTTATCGTCCTAGCTTTCTTCGCCGCCCAATTCATTTCCTACTTCACTTGGACGAACCTTGGAGTGATTTTGGCCGTGAAGGGCGCGGGACTGGTCTCGGCCCTCGGCCTGCAGCAACTGCCGATTCTGCTGATGATCGCCCTGGTGCTGTTCGCGGCGTTTGTGAACCTGCTGATCTCCAGCGCCTCCGCCAAATGGGCCCTGCTCGCGCCGGTGTTCGTCCCGATGTTCATGCTGCTCGGCTATTCGCCGGAGCTGGTGCAGGGGGCGTTCCGCGTCGGGGACAGCGTGACCAACATCATCACGCCCTTGATGAGCTATTTTCCCTTGATCCTGACCTTCGCCCTGAAGTACGAGCCGGACGCCGGCATCGGCACGCTCATCGCCACGATGCTGCCCTATTCGGCAGTCTTTCTCGTCGTCTGGACGGTGCTGCTGGCCCTCTGGATCTGGGCCGGCATCCCGATGGGCCCGGGCGCCCCGCTCTTCCTGCCGCGGTAAGCGGACTGCGAACCAGCGCCCGGGAGTCAGGCCGCCGGCGCCCGCGACCCGCGCTCGCGCCACCAGCGCGCGGCCTGCAGGACCACCACCGGGGCGAAGATGAGCAGCACCTGAGGCGGGAACACCTTCCGGGCCTCGATCTGGTGCCACGCCGCCAAGGCGGCCGCCACATACGCCAGACGGTGCAACGCCTTCCAGCGCCGCGCGCCGAGGCGCCGGACCGCCCAATGCAGACTGGTCACGCTCAGCACGAGCAGCAGCCCCAGGGCGGCGAGGCCCTTCAGCTGAAACGGCTTCCCCACCTCGCTCAGGAACGTGTCGAACGAACCATCGTACACGTGCCGGGTATGGGCGGCCAAGTGCAGCAGCGCATAAGCGCAGGCGGCGACGCCCACCAAACGCCGGTGCCGGTTCAGGGCCAAGGGCACCGCCGCTCCCGGCCACAGCACCCGCAGCGGGGAAAAGGTTAGTGCCACCGCCAACAGCACGCACGCGACCAGACCCCAATACAGGAGGATGTACTTGAGCGGGTCGGTGAGGACGGTGAAGTCGGGTACCACGAATATCGGCCACGCCGGCCAGAGGCCCGGCAGGATCACCAGCGACCACGCGGTCGCCGAATGGCGCAGGATACGGGCCAGCAGCTGCACCCGGGGCCTAGTAATTGCGGCGCAGGTCCAGCCCGGCGTACAGCGGCGCGACCTGCCCCTCGTAGCCATTGAACATCAGGGTCCGCTGCCGCTGCCCCAACGCCCCGCCAGCGCCGATCACTCGCTCACTCGCCTGCGACCAGCGGGGATGATCCACCTTCGGGTTCACGTTGGCGTAAAAGCCGTACTCGTGGGGCGTCATCACCTGCCACGTGTTCCGCGGCTGCTGGGCCACGAAATCGATCTTCACGATCGATTTGCCGTACTTGAACCCGTACTTCCACGGCACCACCAGCCGTAGGGGCGCGCCATTCTGGTTCGGGATTGCCCGGCCATAGATGCCCGTCGCGATGAACGCCAGGGGATGGTTCGCCTCGTCCAACCGCAGGCCCTCGAAATACGGCCACTCCAGCGCCGAACTCCGCTGGCCCGGGACGTTCTTCGGATCATTGAAGGTCGTGAAGGTGACGAACTTCGCCTCCGGCAACGGATCCGCCAGGGCAATGAGCTTCGCCAGCGGGAAACCGTCCCATGGGATCACCATCGACCACGCCTCGACGCAGCGGAAACGGTAAACACGCTGCTCCGCCCCGCCCATCCGCGTCACCAGCTCGTTGGCGTCAATCTGGAGGGGATTGCGGATCAGGCCGGAGATCTCGACGGTCCACGGTTCGGTCTTCCAGCCGCGGTTCGCGTTGACCTTGGGGTCGCCCTTGCCGGTCCCGAACTCGTAGAAGTTGCAGTAACTGGTGATGAGCTCGTACGGCGTCGGCTGCAGCGCGGGATCGCGGTGATCCGGGTTCACCCGCGAGGGGAAACCCGCGGTCGCACCCGACAGCAGCGTGGGCGCGGCGAGGCCCCCGGCGACGGCGCCGCCCAGGGTCCGCAGGAAGTCCCGGCGCGGCCGCAGGTGGTAGTCGCGCTCCGGGGTGCAGGCGGACTCGGGCAATTCCCAAGCGGGAGGGATGCGAATTAACATGGCTGCAAGTAAGGCGCGAAGCGGCGCCGGGGCAACTCAGACCGCCCAGCCGTCGCGGAAGCGGCGGGTGAGCCAGCGGGAGTCGCCGCCGCTGTTCCAGCCCGCGAACCGGCTGCGCGCCGGGTCCCAGCGCGCGTTCGCCCCGTACTGGTAAGCGAAGTTCATCACGTGGCAGGCAATGACCGTGCTTGCCCCGACCGCGACATCGCAGATCGGCCGGCTCCGCTTGCCCACCGCCTCGATGAAGTCCTCGAAGTGGCTCTTGCTGTTGTACAGGCGCACCTTCGCGTCGGCCAGATACTCGCGCTCGGTCAGAGTCACCTCCCGCTCCATTGAGGTGCCCTTGTCGACCTCCTTGTCCCAGAACTTCCGCAGCACCTTGCCGTCGCGGATGAACTCGAACTTGCCCCGGTTCACATGCACCTCCCCCTCGGTGCCAAAGAAGGACACGCCCTTGCCGCGGATGTGGGTCAGGACGGTGCCGTCGGCATAGACCAGCTGCGCCCCGCGCTTCGCGTCCTGCCAGTCGCGCGGCGCCCGCACCTCGACCGGGCCGCTCTCGTCCATCCCGAGGCCCCACTGGGCGATATCGATGTGGTGGGCGCCCCAATCGGTGATCATCCCGCCGCCGAACTCCCAGGTTTTGCGCCAATCGGGGAAGTGATTGTGCAGGCCCCGCGGGGACAGCATCGGGTTATAGTTCACCAACGGGCCCGGACCGCACCACAGGTTCCAGTCGAGCCCAGGCTCCAGGGTCTCCGCCGGCATCGTGTAGGGCTTGGCCGGATCCCCAAAGGAAACGCCCACCGCGTGCACCCGCCCGATGACGCCATTGCGGACCAGTTCCGCCGCGACCCGAAACTCTTTCGCGGACCGCTGCTGCGAGCCCACCTGAAACACCCGGCCGGTAGCGCGTACCGCCTTCACCAGCTCAACCGCCTCGCGGACATTATGGGTGAGCGGCTTCTCGCAATAGACGTCCTTGCCGGCCTTGACCGCCGCAATGGCGATGTAGGCGTGCCAGTGGTCGGGTGTCCCGATCACCACGAGGTCAATGTCCTTCCGCGCGAGCACCTCCCGGAAGTCATTGTAGGCGGCGCAGGTCGCCGCGGTGCCGGTGCCGGCCCGCTTGGCGTGGGCGGCGTCGACCCGGCGCTTCGCGTCCTCGCGGCGGGTCGTGTCGACGTCGCACACTGCCAGCACCTGAAGATCATCGCGCTGGAGCAGGTTGCGGAGGTGGCTGCCCATCTGCTTGCCCATCCCGATGCAGCCCACGGTATAACGCCGGCTCGGGGTGGTGGCCTGGGCCCAAACGCGGGCGGGCAGGAGCAACGGGGCGCTGGCGAGCGCGGCGCGCTGGAGGAAGCGACGGCGACTGAGGGGGGCGGAGGGCATAGGGAAAAAAGATGAGGTTCAGCGGCGAGGCGCCAACTCTAAGACCGCGGCGACCAGGGAGGCGACACTCGTGCGCAAGGTCGGATCAGCAACAAACACCGCCTCGGGCGAATGGTTCGCGGGCACGGACGGACCCCCGCTCGCCGCCGCCGCATACCGGGCCGGATCCGCGGCCCCGACGTTCCAGATGAAGATCGGCACCGCCGGCTGAGTGCGGCCGTACTGGGCAAAGTCCTCCGCACCAGTGGACGGCGACGCCGCTATGACCCGCTCCGGCCCGAACCAGGTCCGGAACACTCCCACCAAGCGCTGCACCAGCGCGGAATCATTGGTCGTCACGGGCGCCGACTCCGGCGACACGGTCACCACCGGCAACCGATCCTCCGGCACGCCAGCCGCGGCCGCCGTCCCCGCGCAGATCCGGCGGATCGCCGCCACCAACTGCGCCATCACCTTCTGGTCAAAGCTCCGCAGGGTCAGCTCCAGCCGCACCTCGTCCGGGATGATGTTCCGCTTGGTCCCGCCCTGGATCGTGCCCACGGTCACCACCGCCGGCGTCCCCGGCCTGACCTCCCGGCTCACGATGCCCTGCAGCGCCGTGATGATCTGCGCCGCCAGCAAAATGGGATCCTTCGCCGTGTGCGGCTGCGACCCGTGCCCGCCCACGCCCCGCACCACGATGTCCACCGAGCTTACGCTGGCGTAGGGAGTGCCGTCGACGTAGCCGATCTCGCCCGCCAAGCGCGAGGAGGACACGTGCAGCGCCAGCGCAAAGTTCGGCCGCGGAAACCGGGTATAGAGGCCGTCCAGCAGCATCGCCCGGGCACCCGCCACGATCTCCTCCGCCGGCTGGGCCACGCAGACGAGGGTGCCGGCCCAGCGCGCCCGTTCGGCGGCGAGAATCCGCGCCGCGCCAATGAGCCCGGTCACGTGCAGGTCGTGGCCGCAGGCGTGCATCGCCGGCTGTTCCCGCCCCGCCAAATCGCGCACCACGGCGCGGCTGGCCCACGGGAGGCCCGTGCGCTCCTTCACTGGCAGGCCGTCCATATCCGCCCGCAGCAGGACGGTCAGGCCGGGACCGTTGCGGAGGACGCCGACCACCCCGGTATTGCCCACTTTCTCGGTCACCTCGAACCCCAGCGCCCGCAGCTCCCCTGCCACGAGGGCCGCCGTCTCGAACTCCTGGAACGAAAGCTCCGGGTTGGCGTGCAAGCGGTGGAAGATCGCCTCCAAGGCGGGAAACTCCGCATCCACCCGCGCGCTCACCGCCGCCTTCGCGTCCGCCGGGACCTCCGCGCCGGTGGCCAACCCAACGCAGGCCAGGCCCACGGCCAAACGGAGCCATGCGGCGGGACTGAAGGGGAACAAGCGGGGCATCGGGGTGGGGAGAAAACGACCACCGCCCGCCCGCGAGGCAACCCCCAAAAGGGCCACCGGCGGAGGGCTGGACTGATTAGCTTGGCAAAGCCGCCAACTCCGCCTCGGTGCACGGGAGGTAACGCAGGTCGTGGGCCCCGTCCACCCGCGCGAACTCATAGAACAAATGCCACCGGCCATCGGGCCCGGGCTGCGCATCCAGGTAGCGCAGGGAGGTCGAGGCGTGCGGGCTGGTGAAGGCCGGGCCCGCCGGCGAGAGGGACGTCCAGCGCCGCAGGTCATCCGAAGCCGCCAAGGCGCACTTCTCCTCGTAGTTCTCGAGGTGGCTCGCGCTACCGTCAAAAAAGCCCAGGTAACGGCGCCGGCCATCGGCCCCCCGCAGCGCCGCGACGGAATTGATCCGGCGGCAATAGCGGTCCCACCCTCCCGCGCCCGGCGCGAGTACCAGCCCCTGCCAGTCCCAGCGCCGCAGGTCCCGCGAGGTCGCGAGCGCCGTCGCCGACGTGCATTCGCCCGTGTTGAAGATGTCCAGGCTCGCGTGCGACCCGGAGCCCGTGGCCGGCGTGGGATTGGCGATGCTCAGGAACAAATGGTAAACGCCATCGATCGCGAGAATCCACGGATCCTTGACGCCCTCGAGGCCGAGCGGCGGGCCGGTGAAGACGATTTCCCGGCGGGCCGGGTCCAACCCGGCGACCGTGGGGGCGCGGAGCACGGCGGTGCACCAGCGGCCATCGTCCGAGTGGACGTAGCTGGTGAAGTAGTGCCACTGGCCGTCCGGCCCGCGGTGGAGGCAGCTGCGTTCGATGGAGGCGGACGCGTAGCGGTCCTTGGTGATGGCCAGCACATCCTCCCAGCGTTCGAGGTCGGCGGAACGGGCGATGCGGACCTCGCCGCCGCGGTCTAGGGCGACCCCGCGGGGGCGACGCAGGCGGTAGGTGAGATACCAGACCTGCTCGGCGGGGTCGAAGGACACGCCGGGGCAGCCGGCCCAGTAACCAAGGGAGGCGCCAGGTGGTTCGCGGAGGATGCGACCCGCGGCGAGGCGCGCGGAGGTCAGCGAGGTTACCATCCCGTTCACCGTGCGGGGCGGCGCGGCGGTGTCACGATCGAAGCCCGCGAGGAGCGGGCAGCGGGCCGGCTTCAGCGGCCGAACTCGAGGAAGCCGAAGCGGGTGGGCTGGTGGAAACCGGGGAGCATCGGCGGGGACCAGCTGAGCATCTCTTCCTTGCGACCCTGCTCGCGGTTGAAACGGTAGAAGTTGGCCCGCCAGACCTCGCCGGCACGCGGCGCGGGGCCGCCGAGATCGGTGAACGGGATCCGCACCTCCACCCGCCAGTCCTGATCGCGGTCGCCCGACTGCTGCACGGTGCCGCGGACCTTCACCGCACTGCGCATTCCCTTGGCGGTATAACTCCAGTCGCCCTTGAAGGAACGGGAAACCCCGCGGGCATCGAGGTCGTTGGTGATGATCGCGTCGAACTCTCCGCCCAGCGGGTTCCATTGCAGCTCGTAGTAACGGGTCAGTTCTTCTCGGGTGACGAAGAACTCGACCACCTCCTCCTCCCAGAAGCGGCTGTCGCGGGCCGTGAACGTGGCCTGGATGTCGGCATCGACGCATTCCCAGCCAAGGTAGAGCGCCTCGCCGTCGTGCCAAACGCGGACAGAGGTGGCCTCGCGGGACTCGCCTTGGGCGTTGGCGGGGCGGAAGGGGCCAAGGCGGGCGGCTCGCGCCCACACCGGCTCCGTGAGTTCGCCGTCGAACGTGACCTTGCCCTCGAGCCGCGGCACGACCGCGCGGGCGGGGGGTGGGAGCGTGGCCGGATCGGGCGGGGGCGAAGCGGGCGGCGTGGCCGCGGCGAGCACGAGCGGGAACAGGACGAGGGGGAGCGACCGAACGGCGGACGTCTTCATAAGGGGCGGTTGCAGGCAAGCCAGAGGGTGGCGGCAAGGCGAGCCTGCAGTGCCCGCGCCGCGGCGCTTGCAATCCCGGCGGGGCGGAGGCAATCTCCAGTCGTTCCTTGATTCTGCTGCGCGTGGACCGGGCCCAGACCCTTTTCGGGGGTGTTCTGGATTCTACTTCCGGTTGAAGTGCGTTGCTGCCTGTCGAGAGTCGTGGGTCTCTCGTTAATCCCCCTGCGAAAAAAACAAACGGCAAGACTGAAGAAATGCCCCTGGCTGCTTAAATCAGCCACGTTGGTCCGGTGACACCTGCTAACCGGTACTGACGACGACAGCAGGCATAGCGCGTGGAGCGGTCCGCGGACTGCGCGTTGTACCTTCATCCGGGGACTGGCCGGGGTTCGAGCGCGTGCGGCGGCATGACCCGGGCGAGATCAAAGTCGCACTATACAGGTAGATGTGGCGTGCAAAGGCCGGAGGCACGCGGGTTCAATTCCCGCCACCTCCACCATTTCGGCCCGGTCCGCGCGCGCAGCAGGGAATTCGCCTCGGCCAGTCCGGCCGGAGAGGATGCCAAAAAGGCTCAAGGGGCGAAGGGCGCGGACGACGCTCCGTGGGGCATCGATAGCCGCCTCGGACGCCACGCACGACCCCAACTGCGGCTCCGGCCTCTGCGCTCTTTGCGCCTCTCCGTAGGGGCTGGCGCCCCCTGTCACGCCTTCTTCTTGCCGCGCGCCGGCGACGGAGCAGGCGCGACGCGGGAAATTTCGTAAGTGTGCGGCCGGGGCTGGGCCGCGGCGTATATCCTCGCCTCGAAATCGCGGGCCAGCTGCTGCAGGCGCTCGATCTCCGGCTGCTGCCGCTGCAGGAAAGCGGCGAAACCCGCGGGATCCTGAGCGAACTTCCGCCGCGCCCCCTTGATCGTGCCCCAAAGGTCGCGCAACGGACGCACCGCCAGGTCGTTGCGCTCGCGGTTCAACTCGGCCACCTGCACCGCCTGCCGGTACTGCGGCGTGGCCTCGTTGGCCTGCAGCTCGATCTTCGCCCCCAGCACCACGTGGCTGATCGGCCGGCCGATCGACAGCCCGTCGATCTTCACCTCGTACAGGCCGGGCGCCAGGCCCGTGACCCGGAGCATCTCGTTGCTCAGACGATGGCCCGCCTTGGAGAGTTCGTAACCCACCCGCGCATCCTCCCTCCATTCCCACTTCGTTTGGCCGGCGGTCGACTGGACCGGCACGACCCAGGGCAGCGCGGCGGCCGTGTGCGTGAAGGTCACGCGCGCGGCGCCTGGTCGCGGCCCCAAGCGCCATAATAGGCCATCACCGCGTTGTAATTGGGGGCGAAGCTGCGCTCGCGGAAGCGGAACGTGGGGTCGTCCTGCCGCGCCTCCACCACCGGGTACTCGAAGATCGTCGGCGACAGCACGATGGCGGTCGCGCCGATCTCCCGGATGCGGTCCAGCAGCCGGCCCATCTCGGCGGCGTAGCGGGCGAAGGTCTCCGCCTTGAAGTCCTCATACTGCCCGTCGTTCATCCCGAGGAGCACCGTGACGTACTTCG
>Ga0194116_10002127_pt1 | contig 26307 bp, 14 predicted proteins | sample TA2MahsurfametaG_4_FD_148617 | JGI IMG/M metagenome (GOLD analysis project Ga0194116, IMG submission 148617) | Freshwater microbial communities from Lake Tanganyika, Tanzania - TA2015008 Mahale S9 surface | ecosystem: Environmental > Aquatic > Freshwater > Lake | place: Tanzania: Lake...
TTGAAAACACGCTTGGGAGATTCTTCCCGCCAACGCTTCCGCAAAACTGTTTCTCAGGGTTTCCTCCGTGAGCACCAATACTTTGCCATGCTTTTGGGTTAACGCTATCACCGCTTCTTCGTCGTAGGGCGATAATGTCCGCAAATCCAACACTTCCACCTGCCCAGGCATCGCCTTGGCGGCATTCATGGCCCAATAAACACCCATACCGTAAGTCACCACACCCACCGATTCTCCCGAATCGACAGCCTCATTAGAAGCCGCCAAGGCGATGCGGGCTTTTCCAAAAGGCACCACATAATCTTCATCAGGCTCAGGCGTTTTGGCCAAATCAGTGCCCGGAACCTTGCTCCAATACAAACCCTTGTGCTCAAACATCACCACCGGATTGGGATCATAATAGGCCGATTTCATCAAGCCCTTCATGTCCGCAGCGTTACTAGGATAAGCAATTTTTATCCCTTTGATGGGTAATATCGAACTCTCTACCGTACCGCTGTGGTAAGGTCCCCCGCCGCCATAAGCACCCGTTGGCACCCGTATCACACAGGCCACAGGGAATTTCCCCATGCTCAAATACGTACTCTTGCTCAACTCTGTCACCAACTGATTCACACCCGGCCAGATGTAATCGGCGAATTGTATCTCTACAATGGGCTTTGCTCCCACCGCACTCATCCCCGCCGTACTACCTACTATGTATGCCTCCTGGATGGGCGTATTAAACACCCGGTTTTCACCATATTTGTCTGCCAGCTTAGCAGCCTCCCTGAATACACCGCCCAACCGATATCCCACATCCTGTCCGTACAACAACGCCTCGGGGTGTTTGCGCAAAATTTCATCCACCGCATGCAACGCCGCATCAACCATCATCACTGTTTCGGCACCTTCAGGCGAACGTTCCCCCTGCTCTTGGTCGATGGGCGATGGCGCTAACACATGGTGCAACAAGCTATCTGGCGCTGGGTCTGCCGCCGCCTTCGCGCGCTCAAAATCCTCAAACACCTTGGCCTCTGCCATTGCGCGTACCGTTTCTAAACTGGCATCATCCTCTCCCAGCGACAGCAATAGGTCCTTCAATCGTGGCAAAGGATCCATGCGCATGTGCTTTTCCAAATCATCGCGGTACCACTCACTCCGCACGCCACTGGTGTGATGTCCCAACAACGGAACCTTCACATGCACCAACATCGGCGCACGCTCTTCCCGCACATATTCAATGGCCTTGGCCATCTCATCGTAACACTGAACAAAATCACTGCCGTTGATTCTTACCCTGCGCATGCCCTTGAAGCCCAACGCATAATCAAACGCATCCATGGCACGCATCTCATCGCCACTGGCCGAAATCCCCCAATCGTTGTCCTGAATCAAATACAAAATGGGCAATTTGTGCAATACGGCCATTTGAAACGCTTCGGCCACTTCCCCCTCGGTTACCGAGCCATCACCCAACGAACACAAAACGATGGGCATCTCGGCGCTGGTAATCAACTGCTGACTTTCCAAATATTTGATGCCGTGAGCCGCCCCAGTGGCTGGAATGGTCTGCATCCCCGTAGCCGAACTCTGATGGGGCATCTTTACGATGTCCGGTCGGTTCAACGACGGATGTGAATAATACGTTCTGCCGCCACTGAATGGGTCATCGGCCTTGGCCAACAATTGCAACATCAACTCATAAGGCTGCATGCCCATGGCCAACAACATCGACTCATCACGGTAGTAAGGATAGGCATAATCAATCGTCTTCAAGTGCATAGACGTAGCAATCTGAATGGCCTCGTGGCCTTTCGATGTGCTGTGAACGTACTTGGTGATCGGACGGTTTTCCTCGTAGATGCTTGCCATCGATCGGGCCGTGCAAATCAGATCCCAAGCCCGCAGCAGTGTTTCATTGCCTACCATAATTAGAGGTGCAAGTTTACGCAAAAATCATCGCTCCTTAAGGGTTGGTTTACGCATTTTGTCGTTACAATTTCAAAACTTTACTATCTTGCAACCCATTGATACGCATTCATTGCCTATGAAATCACGCTTACTACTAGGAATTGTCCTCTTTTTTTCGTATATACATTTGGGAGCCCAATCGTCGTCCCGCGATACTACTGCACCCAACAATGCCGAAAAAATTGGCGAGGTAAACATCAAACAAAATCGCCTCAAAGAAAAACTGAAAGAATCGCCCCTTACCGTAGAAAGTATGGGTGCGCAGAGCATCCGCGAAACCCCGGCCTCGGACTTCTACGAAGCCCTCGGCCACCTCAAAGGAGTCGATGTTACTAGCGCCAGCCTCGGTTTCCGCATCGTCAATACCCGCGGCTTCAACAGCACCTCCCCCGTGAGAACCCTGCAAGTGATTGATGGGGTCGACAACCAATCTCCCGGGTTGAACTTCTCCCTCGGAAACTTCCTCGGCGCCAGCGAACTCGATGTACTCAACCAAGAAATTGTGGTGGGTGCCTCCAGCGCCTATTATGGTCCTGGTGCGTTCAATGGCGTTATCTCCATGACAACCAAAGACCCCTTCAAATACCAAGGCCTGCAAGTGAAACAAAAGGTCGCCGAACGCGGACTCACCGAAACCGCCGTGCGCTACGCCAAAGCATTCGGAAAAGCCGGTGCCGAAAAATGGGCCATGAAAGCCAACCTCTTCTACATGCAAGCCTACGATTGGGAAGCCGATAACATGGATGCTGTGAAGTCGGGCGGACCTATGGATAGTGTCAATAATATCCTCAACCCCGGCCGCTATGATGCCGTGAACCGCTACGGCGATGAAATCCTCAGACCCGGTGAAAACGACGCCACAGCAAAAGCACAAAAATGGGACTACCCCGGCTTGATGCGATTCAATCGCCAAGGCTACATGGAAAAAGACATCGTAGATTACAATACCTACAATTTCAAAACGTCTTTCATGACCGCCTACCGGCCCAAGCCCACCGGCGCCCGACAGTTCGAATACCAAGTCAACTACGGCATGGGAACCACCGTGTATCAAGGCGATAACCGCTATAGTCTGCGCGACATTAAATTCTTACAAAATCGCTTCGAATACAAAGACAAAAATGGCTTTCTGCGGGTCTATGCCACCCACGAAGACGCCGGCAAAACCTACGATGCCGTGTTCACCGCACTGCTCATGCAAAAAGCGGCCAAACAAGACGATTTGTGGGGCGGCGACTACTACTCCTATTGGAAAAATCGCTATGTCCCCAAAATGCGCAAATTGCCCGGTTACCCCACCGGCGACTGGTTTTCCAACCCCAACTGGTTCAATGAATTGGATGCCGTTATGGCCAACAACCGCGACTCCCTCGTAGCCTGGCACCAGCAGTGTGCAGCCCTGGCCGATCGCAAAAACAACTGGCAAGGCATGCCCCATTCCATACAGCCCAATACCTACCAACGGTTCGAGCCCGGCACAGAGCGGTTCGATAGCCTGAAAAATGCCATCACCACCCTCCGAAGCTTCGGCGAAGGGGGCAGCGGGTTCTACGACAAAAGTGCCCTCTACCACTTCCAAGGCGAACACAAGTTCAAACTGGCAGACAAAACCAATTTTACCACCGGTTTTTCAGGACGATTGTATACGCCCAACTCCCTGGGAACCATTTTCTCTGATACCAACGGTCGCGTCATCCGCAACCACGAATTTGGTGTGTATGGCGGTATCGAGCAGCGCTCCAAAGACAACAAACTAAAAATCAATGCCACGGCAAGAGTCGATAAAAACATCAACTTCCCCTTCATCTTTTCGCCCGCCGCATCCATGGTTTACACCCCCAACAAAATCACCTATTACCGCGTAAGCCTCTCGGCTGGGGTGCGCAATCCTACGCTCGCCGATCAATACCTGTACTACAACGTAGGAAGAGCCATCTTGCTGGGTAACATCTCTGGGTACGACAGCCTGGTGACCATTCCTTCACTGTACGATGCGTTGAGTGGCCTAACCACCGATTTGAAAAAGTTGCAGTGGTTCAATGTAGACCCCGTACGCCCCGAAAAAGTGAAAAGCATTGAAGTGGGTTACAAATCGTTCATGGCATCCAACAAACTCAACATCGATGCCAGTGCCTACTTCAGCTATTACGAAGACTTTATTGGATACAAAATTGGTATCGACCCCACCATTGATTATACCATCAATTATATTTCTGGCGGACAAATTTACCGCATTGCAACCAACGCCGAAAGCACCGTAACCACCATGGGTGTGAGCATCGGAACCAACTATTTCTTCGCCAAAAACTACACAGCCGGCGTGAACTACTCGTTCAACCAATTGAACAAAACCAACAACCTAGACCCCATCATTCCGGCCTTTAATACCCCAAAAAATAAATTCAATTTGTCTTTGGGAGGTCAAAATTTGGCGCTTAAAAAACTCAAAATTCAGAACCTCGGATTCAGTGTTAACTACAAATGGATCCAAGGATTTCGATTCGAAGGCAGTCCGCAATTCACCGGCGATGTTCCCACCTACTACCTGCTAGATGTTATGTTTTCTAAGGTAGTGCCCAAATACAAAGCGATGATCAAAATAGGCGCCAGCAACCTCACCAATAATAAAGTGATGCAAGTGTATGGCGGACCAAGAATTGGTAGAATGGCCTATTTCTCTGTCTATTTTGACTTATAATTGAAAGATAATAAGTTTGATATAATTCCCTAAGTTTGTAAATAAACCAAATAAAACAATATGAAAAAAACATTACTCGCTACCTTGTCAGTTGTGTTGGCCTCAAGCGCAATCGCCCAGATTAAATATGTGGACGAAGTTTTGACTGCCGACAAGATCAAGGTTACCAAAAACGTGGTGTACGGTGACAACTACACTGTACTCACAGGTACGCCCACTTTGACCAGCAAAGTTTCTATGGCTCCAGGGTTTGGATTCGTGGCCATGTCTGCCGACATCTACGAGCCCCAAGATGGTGCTAGCAACAGACCGTTGATCATTTTCACCCACACGGGTTCTTTCTTGCCCCGTTACTCTAACAACAGTCCTGTTGGTTACAAAGACGACAGTGCAACTGTGGCTTTCTGTATGTCATTGGCCAAGCGTGGTTACGTAGTTGCCTCTATGACCTACCGCATGGGCTGGAACCCTGCAGCAGCAACCGTTGATGCCCGTAAACAAGGGATCATCAATGCCGCTTACAAAGGCGTTCAAGATTTGGCTACTTGCGTTCGTTTCATGAAGAAAAGCGTGAAAGAAGGCGGTAACCCTTACAACATCGACACCACAAAAATCGCTGTAGGTGGTAACGGTACGGGTGGTTACATCACCAGTGCTTACGCCAGCATCGACCGTCAGAGCGAAATCAAGGGCATCAAATTCCGCGATGCAACAACTGGTAAAGTGATGGTGAACGACACCATTTGGGGTGACCGTTTCGGTATCGGTGTGGACAACCCAGCCATGGGTGGTTTCTGCAAATCTAACCACGTAGGATACACCTCAAACGCCAAATTGGCTTTCGCTGTGGGTGGTGCCATTGGTGACTCTGCTTGGATGGAAGCCGGTGAAATTCCTTTGATCTGGTCTCACTCTATCATGGATCCATTTGCGCCCTACACTACCGGCATGGTAAACGTACCTGGTACTACCTTGCAAGTGGTTGAAGTAAGCGGTGGTTTCGATGCAATGTCTCGCTGCCAACGCTTGGGCAATACCGCTCCTTACAAAGGAAAAGTAATGGACGTGTACACCACGGAAGCCAACAAATTAAACAAAGGCGTTGATGGTTTGTTCCCCATCGCGGGCTTGGCCAACGCTTCAGGTCCACACGAGTGGTACGATACAACAAAAATCAAGGCATTGCCAAATCCTCCATACAATCCTCCTGTGATTTTGGCGGGTATCAAAGCCTCTAACCCCATGTGGAGCAAAACCAAAGCGATGAAATATGTAGATTCAGTAATGGGCTACATGGCGCCACGTATTGCGGTTACTTTGGGCTTGGTTGCCTCTGTAGGTATCGAAGAAACCAATTTGGGTTCAAACGTAACTTTGGCTCCTAACCCAGCCAAAAACCAATTGATCATCCACAACAACTGGGAAAATCGCGTGTTGACCGGTGCTACTTTGATTGACTTGAACGGTCGCGTAGTGCGTGAGTTCAACGTGACCGGTATCCACAACGTATACGAATTGAACGTGCCTGCAGGTATTTATGTAGTGCAAATGCAATTCAACGACGGTGTAGGTAGCCGCAAGTTGATGGTTGACTAATCTCCACAAGCATACAATTTGAAGAGGGGCGGCCAACGGCCGCCCCTCTCTTTTTGCCCAAATCCCGTTTGTCGATTCCTGCCAAGCCATTCACCCACTTTCCGCATCTGTACCCTATTATTGTAAGTATGTTGCGTAAATGCCTCTTTATCATTAGCATCGCCCTACTCTTTGCCAGTTGCAATAGCGCCTTCCGCAGCAGTCATACCTCCGTGCAACTGTCGACACCCGTTGCCGAATACCTGTCGCAACAAAACCTGTTGATCCACAACAACCAACCCAAACTGGTTACCAGACAGCCCAAAATCTACGCGCATCCATACGATAGTTCCTACTACCTCCAATACCGAAAATTGACCGGCACCTCGGTCATTCTCGAAGTGAGCGACACCACCGGAAAAATGCGCAACATTGCCATCCCCCAAACCAAACTGAAAGCTTTTCCAGTGGCCCTGACAACCACCGTCACCCCCGTGATCGCCGTGGGTTTTCTCGCCAACCGAAATCCCCACAGCCGATACAACAACTGGGACGCATTGGCCCTGGTTGCCATTGGCGTGCTAAACTTCAGCACCGATGCCCTCACCATACCCCTGGTCTACCTCGTCAATAAACACCAACCCTATGCCGTACCCCGCAGTTTTTCACTGTCGGATTTGAGCACCGTTGAAACCGTCGACACCTTTCAAAAAGAAAAACTGTACACCATTACTGCCCCAGTAAATCCTCACGTTACGCCCTACCTCAACGCCGAATTCCAAAAGACATTTCCCGTGTTTTTGAATGCCAGCGCGGGCTATGGACTCGTTGAGCGTGCCTTCTCTCAATCACCCGAACCCCGCTTGGGAGAATCGCCCTGGTATTCATTTGAACTGCAAATTCAACCCAGCAATAACTTCCGTTGGGGTATGCACCATACCCGAAATCAACCCACCGATTTCCAATGCAACACCACCACCTTGCAAATGGCCTATGTATATCATAGTCTTCCCGGATCAACCCTTTCCGTTGGTTTAGGCGCGGGCCTAGGGAGCTTCAAAAGGAAATCAGCACCGGATCTGTCAGACACCTCCAAACTATATTTCAACCGCAAGCTGGGCGCCGACAGTATCATACTCATCAAAAGAGAGTTCATCCCAAACCTGCAATACTTTTTCCCGCCCATTGCCGGTTTCATCCAATATGAAAATCAACTCACCCAAGCGGTGTCGCTCACCCTGGATTTTAGAATCACCCGAATCGAGTCGCACATCGATTATGCTACCACCCAAAACCTCAAAACCCGGGAAGTCATCGCCCCCGGCATTACCAGCGAACGAATCCAAAACATCGGCTTCAAGCAAATTGAAAGTTACAAATCCAAAAACACCCTCTACCAGTTTAACATAGGTTTAAAAATCCGCCTCAATCCCTAACATGAAAACACCGTACAAATTGGGCCTGATTGCCCTGTTGCTGCTCACCATTTCCTCCTGCGATTGGTGGTTTAAAGAAGATTATCGCTTCAAGATTTTGCAAATTTTGCAAAACAACCAGTCCAACCGGGTGTATAACAAAACCGTCGTTAGTTACGGAGGATATAACTACAATTCCGTTTACGTGCGCGATACCCAAACCTTCTATCGCAACATCCAAAGTGGCGACACCGCGCAAATCCTCATGGAAAATATGTACACTGTGAATTTGTACGCCTTGGATACCGTTCAATTCGATATAGAACTCACCGACTCGCAGCAATTCAATACCAAATTCACCCGCACCTACATCCGAAATCCCTACCAAACGCTCAATGATTTTGTAGAGACCATCCGATTCTAAATCAATGCGGTCCTTTGCCATGCAATGGGCACATTCCCGTAGGAATTCAGTAAATTTGTACTTTTTCAGTTTATCTGCGAATGTATCCTACACTCAAACAATTGAATTGGCCGCAAATTGAAGCGGAAATCCTTGCTTTTTGGGAGCAAGAATCGGTGTTTCAACAGAGCGTTGATCAACGCGCCGATGCACCCAGCTTTACCTTTTTCGAAGGACCGCCAAGCGCCAATGGTATGCCAGGCATCCACCACGTGATGGCCCGCGCCATCAAGGATATTTTTTGCAGATACAAAACCCAACAAGGTTTTCGCGTTGCCCGCAAAGGCGGATGGGATACCCACGGACTCCCCATCGAACTTCAAGTAGAAAAGCGCTTGGGCATCAAAAAGGAAGACATCGGCACCAAAATCTCCATGGAAGATTACAACAAAGAGTGCAGGGCCGATGTACTGATGTTCAAAGACCGGTGGGACGAACTCACCAAGCAAATTGGGTACTGGGTAGACCTCGACAACCCCTACATCACCTACGAAAACAACTACATTGAGAGCCTGTGGTACCTGCTCAAGCAACTGCACGAAAAAGGTTACTTGTATAAAGGGTATACCATTCAACCGTTCTCACCCGCGGCGGGAACCGGTCTCTCCAGTCACGAATTGAACCAGCCCGGCACCTACCAAAACGTAAAAGACACCACCATCGTGGCGCAGTTTCAGTTAAAAGGAACGGAGGATGAGTATTTTCTCGCCTGGACAACCACCCCATGGACCTTGCCCAGCAATACAGCATTGGCGGTAGGCAAGGACATCGACTACGACCAAATTGAGACTTCCAATCCCTACACCGGTGCGAAAATCAAAGTGACTTTGGCATCGGCCTTGGTAGGAAAATACTTCAGCGCCGAAGGCGCTGAAGCCCCCCTGGAAGATTATACCCCACAGCAAAAAATCCTGCCCTGGAGAAAAATCAACACCAAAAAAGGCAGTGAATTGGCCGGTACCCACTACCACCAACTCCTTCCCTACGCCCAACCCGAGGAAGGCGAAGCATTCCGAGTGGTGCTGGGCGACTTCGTATCTACCGAAGATGGTACCGGTATCGTTCATATCGCCCCTAGCTTCGGAGCCGACGATTTTAATACAGCCCGCGAAAATGGCATCGGCGCGCTCACACTCGTCGATAAAAAAGGAAAATTCCTAGACTGCGTAACTGATTTTGCCGGCGAATACGTCAAAGAAGCCTACCTCACCGAAGAAGAAAAAACCGCCGAAGCCCAAAAACAAGGGCGCGACAAATACCTCGGCGTGGATGAGCGCATCGCCATCAAACTCAAACTCGAAAACAAAGCCTTCAAAGTTGAAAAATACGAGCATACTTACCCCCACTGCTGGCGAACCGACAAACCCATCCTCTATTACCCCCTGGAAAGCTGGTTTGTGCGCACCACCGCAGTGAAAGATCGATTGGTAGCCCTCAACAAAACTATCAACTGGAAACCCGCCTCCACCGGCGAAGGTCGCTTCGGCAACTGGCTCGAAAACCTCGTAGACTGGAACCTCTCCCGCTCTCGCTTCTGGGGTACCCCCCTGCCCATCTGGCGCAGCGAAGACGGCAGCGAAGAAATCTGCATCGGTAGCATCGCCGAACTCAACCAAGAAATCGCCAAAGCCAACCAAGTACTCGGCCTCAACCAATCGGCAGAAGAACTTACCAACGACCTGCACCGCCCCTACGTCGATCGCATTACCCTGGTGAGTCCCTCCGGCAAGCCCATGACCCGCGAACTCGACCTCATCGACGTTTGGTTTGACAGTGGCGCAATGCCCTATGCCCAGTGGCACGCACCCTTCGAAAATCTAGACATCTTTAAGCAGAACTTCCCTGCCGATTTCATCGCAGAAGGCGTTGACCAAACCCGCGGTTGGTTCTTTACCCTCCACGCCATCGCTACCCTACTGTTCGATGACGTAGCCTTCAAAAATGTCATCGCCAACGGTTTGGTGCTCGATAAAAATGGCAACAAAATGAGCAAACGCCTCGGCAATGCCATCGACCCATTTGAAACCGTAGCCAAATACGGGGCCGACGCTGTACGATGGTACATGGTCACCAACGCCCAGCCCTGGGACAACCTCAAATTCGACATGGACGGTGTGGTAGAATCGCAAAGAAAATTCCTTGGTACCCTCTACAATACCTATGGGTTCTTTGCCATCTATGCCAACCTCGATCAGTATAAATTCGATGCCAACGACCCCGTGGATCCCACCCATTTTAGTGAGATGGACCGATGGATTCTCAGCAAATTGAACTCCTTGGTGATTGAAGTGGAATCGGCCCTGAACGATTATGACCCCACCCGCGCCGGCAGAGCCATCGAAGATTTCGTGGGTGAACAACTCTCCAACTGGTACGTGCGCCTGTCGCGCCGAAGATTCTGGAAAGGCGAACTCAACGCCGACAAACAAGCCGCCTATGAAACACTGTACCGCTGCCTCAATACCGTTACCCAACTTACAGCCCCCATCGCCCCATTCTTCAGCGATTGGCTGTACCGCGCCCTCAATACCGTAGGCATCGCCCAAGGCAATGTCGCCAGCAGCGTGCACCTCACCCAATGGCCCCAAGCCAATACCGCCGCCGTGAATCCTACCCTGGAACACTCCATGGCCCTGGCACAACAAGTGTGCAGCCTGGTGCTGAGCCTGCGCAAAAAAGAGAAAATAAAAGTGCGTCAGCCCCTGCAAAAAATCTTGTTCCCCGCCGATAAACCCGAAGTAAAACAAGCCGTTCAACACATGAGCGAACTGATTTGCTCCGAAGTAAACGTGAAGGAAATTGAATTTGTATCGGCCAACCACCCCAGCTTAGTGAAAAGCATCAAACCCAATTTCAAAACGTTGGGAAAAAAACTCGGGGCCGACATGAAAGCCATGGCCGCCATCGTACAAACATTCTCACAAGACCAAATAAGGCAGCTGGAAAACGAAGGCAACATCCAAGTATCGCTCAACGGTAACCCCATTGAGTTGCTGTTAGAAGATGTAGACATCGCCACACAAGACATGCCCGGCTGGCTCGTTGCCTCCGAAAATGGCGCCACCGTGGCCCTGGATATCACCATCTCTGAAGAATTGCACCGCGAAGGCATGGCCCGCGAGTTTGTGAACCGCGTACAGAATTTGAGGAAAGACATCGGACTCGACCTTACCGACAGAATTCAAGTGCTTTTTAAAGCAGATCCTGCCGTACAAGAAAGCGTAAATCATTTTAACACTTATATTTGCGGAGAAGTATTGGCCCACTCCATCCAAATTACAACGGAAGACAGTGAGCACGTGCTCGACGTGTATGATTACCCCGTGCACATCCACATTCAAAAAGTCTAAGCCATGGAAAAAGAAAAGACCCGCTACAACGACGATGAACTGCGAGAGTTCAAAGAGATCATTTTGAAGAAAATGGACATCGCCAAAGACGAGTTCAAAACCATTCAAGCCAACCTAAAAGATGGTGAGAGCGGTGGCGAGGGTACCAACAACAATTACCTCACCTTAGACGATGGTGCCGATACGTTTGAGAAAGAAAACCTCAACCAGTTGGCCGCACACCAATTGAAATTTATCAATAATTTGGAAGCCGCTTTGGTGCGTATCGAAAATAAAACCTACGGCATTTGCAAAACCTCAGGCAAATTGATTCCCAAAGAACGCCTGCGTGCCGTACCGCATACCACCCAAACCATTGAAGCCAAACTGAAGCGCTAATCTTCAATGTCTCCAAACCTGTCTTTGCTCAACAATCGGAAATTTTTGATTCCGATAGCCACCATTTTGCTGTTGCTCGTCCTCGATCAATGCATCAAAATCTACATCAAAACCCATTTCATGCTGGGCGAAATCCGTCCCATCTTCGGCGATTGGTTTAAACTCTACTTCATCGAAAATGATGGCATGGCCTATGGCATGAAACTCTTCGGCGGCGGTAAAATCGGCAAACTCGTCCTTACCTTCTTCCGCCTAGTAGTATCAGGGTTCGGCTTTTGGTACCTGGTAAAATGCATCCGCAACAACGCCAACTGGGGCCTGCTCATCTGCATTGCACTGGTCCTTGCCGGCGCGATGGGCAACATCATCGATTCTGTCTTCTATGGCGTGATTTACGCCGATATCAATCACTACATCGGCGGTTGGTTTGAAGGTCAAGTGGTCGATATGTTCTATGCACCCATGTGGGAAGGACATCTCCCAGAATGGCTACCGCTGTGGGGTGGACAGTTTTTTGTCTTCTTCTCGCCCATCTGGAACTTCGCAGATGCCTGCATTACCGTGGGTGTGGCAGTGATGGTGATCGGACAGAATACCTTCTTCTCCAAAGAAGAATTGGAAAAAGCCTTTGGCTCATCCCCGCCCGCTGAACCCAGCGAGGATTCGGATTCTCCCCAATAATATCGCGAATTTTGGCTAATTTTGTAAGCCAAATCGCATGGAAACCAACCTAAACGAACAACAACTCCTCCGTCGCCAATCGCTCGAACAACTTAGAGCATTGGGCATCGACCCCTACCCAGCAGCGCTCTACCCAGTGAACTGCTTGGCCACCGATATCCGGTCGCACTACGCCGATAGCTCAGAGGACAATAAATGGAAAGAGGTTGTTTTGGCCGGTCGATTGATGACCCGCCGCATCATGGGTAAAGCCGCCTTTGCCGATTTGCAAGACTCCAGCGGACGGATGCAGATTTACGTCAACCGCGATGAAATCTGTCCAGACGAAAACAAAGACCTCTACAACACCGTCTTCAAAAAACTGTTAGACATCGGTGATATCATCGGGGTGAAAGGCCATGTGTTCACCACCCAAACCGGTGAACTTTCCGTGCACGTGACCGAGCTCGTTTTGTTGTCGAAGTGCCTCAACCCACTCCCACTGCCCAAGCAAGATGCAGAAGGAAACGTGTATGACGCCTTTACCGACCCCGAAGCACGCTACCGCATGCGCTACGTGGATTTGGTGGTGAACCCCCAGTTCCGTGAAACCTTCATCAAACGCACCAAAGTCATCCAGAGTCTGCGCAATACCTTCAACGAAAGAGGATACATGGAAGTGGAAACCCCCATTTTGCAGACCATTCACGGTGGTGCGGCGGCCCGACCTTTCATGACCCACCACAACGCGCTCGACATTCCCCTGTACTTGCGTATTGCCAATGAATTGTATCTCAAACGGTTAATCGTAGGCGGATTCGATGGCGTGTATGAGTTCTCCAAAAACTTCCGCAACGAAGGCATCGATAGAACCCATAACCCCGAATTTACCGCCCTGGAAATATATGTTGCCTACAAAGACTATTACTGGATGATGGATTTCGTGGAGGAAATGCTGGAGCGATGCGCCAAGGATGTTACCGGTAGCCATAACGTGACCTTGGGTGAAAACCAAATCTCCTTCGACAAGCCCTACGCCCGCCTTACCATGGCCGAAGCCATCAAAAAATATGGCAACATCGACATCGAAGGCAAAAGCGAGGCCGAACTCGGTGCCGAAGCCAAAAAATTGGGATGCGAAGTCACCGCCCAAATGGGTGTGGCCAAACTCATCGATGAAATCTTTGGCGCCTGCGCTGAAAAACACCTCATACAGCCCACCTTCATCACCGATTACCCCATCGAAATGAGTCCGCTCACCAAAAAACACCGATCCAAACCCGGATTGGTAGAGCGATTCGAACTCTTCGTCAATGGAAAAGAAATCGCCAATGCCTACACCGAGCTCAACGATCCTATCGATCAACGCGAACGATTTGAAGACCAGTTGAAGTTGGCGGCACGGGGCGACGAAGAAGCCATGGCCTACGACCACGATTTTGTCAGAGCTCTCGAATATGCCATGCCCCCAACCAGCGGCTTGGGTGTGGGAATCGACCGACTCACCATGATGCTGACCAACCAACAAAGCATTCAGGAAGTACTGTTCTTCCCGCAAATGCGTCCAGAAAAATTCGACTGATGTTTGAAATCGGGGACGATGAACGCAAGGTGCTGATGTGCCTGATCCATGCTGAAACCCCGCTCACCGTGGTAGAAGATACCGGCTTGGCCGTAAATGTGGCTGTAGACATCATGCGTCAATTGCACCACTATCGCTACATCAAAGCCATTGGCAACAACAACCAAGTGATGAGCAACTTCGACGTTGATCGAATTCGCAAAACGCGCTTTCAATTGACTGCCAAAGGATTCAATGAAATAAGCGGCGAAGGCAAACCTCTTCAGAGCTGAACGTATTTATTAACCGGATGTAACCATTTCCGTGAGTTGTCCACCAACCTTGGCGGTTCTCGGGCGATTGATTATATTCGCAGTAGCCTAATCCGTATTATTAAATACCCATGTCCGAAAAAGTAAAACTCATCGTAGAAGGTAAAGAATTCGAATTTCCAGTAATCACCGGAACCGAAGGTGAAAAAGCCATCGATATCAGCAAGTTAAGAGACCTTACCGGTCACATCACCCTGGATATTGGATTTAAAAATACAGGCTCTACCAAAAGCGCCATCACCTTCCTCGACGGAGAAGAAGGCATTTTGCACCACAGAGGCTACTCCATTGAAGACCTGGCAGAACATGCCTCTTTCTTGGAAGTGTCTTACCTGTTGCTCTATGGAAAATTACCCAATGCAACAGAATACGCCGATTTTGAAAAGGCCATCCGCGAACATACCCTCGCCAACGAAGGCTTGCTTGCCATGTTTAATTCCTTTCCCACGGGTTCTCACCCCATGGGTCAGCTTTCAAGCATGGTGGCAGCACTCGGATTATACTATCCAAAGGCATTGAACCCGCACCGCTCAGAAGAATCCATCAATAGAACCATCATCCGATTGATGGCCAAGATGCCTACCATCTGCGCCATGATCTATAAAAAACGCAACGGCCATCCTTCCGTTTATCCAAAGAACAGCTTGGACTATGTGGCGAATTATTTGAATATGACTTTCGGACAAGTTACCATGCCCGAATACGAGCCAGATCCCGTGTTGGTAAGCGCCATGAACAAATTGCTCATTTTGCATGCCGACCATGAACAAAACTGTAGCGCAAGCACCGTTCGTGTTGTGGGTAGTGCACAGTCAAACTTGTACAGCAGCATCTCAGCCGGTATCTCTGCCTTGTGGGGTCCCCTGCATGGTGGTGCCAACCAAGAAGTATTGGAAATGTTAGAACAAATCCAAAACGACGGTGGCGATGTGCAAAAGTGGATCAACAAAGCCAAAGACAAGAACGATCCTTTCCGCTTGATGGGATTCGGTCACCGCGTATACAAAAACTTCGACCCGCGCGCAAAAATCATCAAAAAAGCGTGCGACGATGTATTGACCAAATTGGGTGTAAATGACCCTGTATTGGAAATTGCCAAACAACTCGAAGAAGCCGCCCTCACCGATTCTTACTTCGTAGAGCGCAAATTGTTCCCCAATGTGGATTTCTACTCGGGTATCATCTATCGCGCCATGGGATTCCCTACCGATTTCTTCACCATACTCTTCTCCATGGGTCGCCTCCCAGGTTGGATCAGCCAGTGGCAAGAAATGCGCAAGGAAAAACAACCCATCGCTCGTCCTCGCCAAATTTATACCGGCGAAACACTACGTGCTTATGTGCACATGAAAGACAGGCCGTAATCGTTGAATCTTATATACAAATGATATTACCAGAGGCACCCGCAGGGTGCCTCTGGTCGTTTATAGAACCCCGAAATACAATTAATATCAAGCATTCAACGACAAACGACGCCTTCGTTTGTTAATTACCCAACTACCTTTGCAGCCACAATGTCGCGTATCCTTCTTTTCCTGATTGTCAACTCACTTTTCAGTCTAGCTTCCGCCCAAAACTTTACCCTTTCCGGTTATGTAAAAGATTCTAGCTCCCGCGAAACCATCGCCAAAGCACAAATCACCATTACCGTCATTACCAAAGCCTATACACCCACAGAACTTCGCTCAACCACCAATGGTTACGGTTTCTATTCCATTACTGTCCCCCAAGGAACCCACACCGTCATAGTCACCGCCCCGTATTATGGTCCTATCACCACCTCCCTGCAAATTACCAACAACCTCGAATACAATTTCTTGATGGCCCCCGACGTGGAAAGCATGGGTGCCGTGACCATCCGAACAAAACGCAATAGCAACGTCAAATCACTCGATATCTCAACCCAAAGCATCAACGGACAAACCATCAAAAAAATTCCCGCCTTCCTCGGTGAGGCCGACGTGATCAAAAGCATACAACTCCTGCCCGGCGTTACCACCGTTGGTGAAGGCGCCTCAGGCTTTAACGTGCGCGGCGGTAGCATTGATCAAAACCTTGTCCTCATGGATGAAGCCCCCGTCTTCAACTCCGCCCACCTCTTCGGATTCTTCTCCATCTTCAACCCCGATGCCGTAAAAGATGTAGAACTGGTGAAAGGAGGCATACCCGCAAACTACGGTGGACGTTTGAGCTCAACCCTGGATGTGAAATCCAAAGACGGCAACAAACGCAGTTACCAAGCCAATGGCGGCGTGGGTAGCATTTTTTCACGACTTACCCTCGAAGGTCCCCTCGCCAAACCCGAATCTAAAAATCTCCTCAAACCAAGAAAAACCCCCGCAAAATCTAGTTTTATGGTGTCTGGCCGTAGATCCTACATCGACATTCTCGCCAAACCCTTCCTGCCAGAAAATTTGTCGGGCAGCCAATTCTACTTCTACGACCTTACCGCCAAAGCCAACTACAGCTACAAGCGCGACAATATCTTCATCTCTACCTACATCGGCGATGACGTTTTCAAAGCCGCCGGTCTCTTTGGCGTGAAATGGGGCAACTCAACCGTCACCACCCGCTGGAACCACGTTTTTAACAAAAAACTGTTTTCCAACTTCACCTACTACTACAGCCGATACCGCTACAACCTCGAATTCACGAACCGCGATGTAACCTTTAATTGGAAAAGCAACATCGTGAATAACAGCGCCAAAGTCGATTTCAACTATTTCCTCAATCCCAAAAATACCATGGCCTTTGGCGGACAAGCAACCCATTACCGGTTCATTCCCGGTGAAGCCATCGCCACGTCTTCCACCCTCAACCTTAAGTTTGGTCTGCCCGATCGATATGCACTTGAAAACGCCATCTACATTTCTGATGATTGGAATGCCAATGGCAAATTCTCCATTCGCGCAGGCATCCGCCTGAGTCAGTTCATATATTTGGGTCCAGGTAAAGTCTATTTGTTTAACAGAGAACCTGGCAAACAAGGCATACTAGATAGTATGTATTCTACCCAAAAAGGAGAAATTGTGGCCAATTACATCTACCCAGAACCCCGTTTGGGCTTCAAATATCAACTCAATGGTAGCAGCTCAATCAAAGGCGGGTACAACCGCATGGTTCAAAACCTACACCTGATCTCAAACACCGCAGCATCTGTCCCTTTCGATGTTTGGCAGCCCACCACCAACAACATCAAACCCGAAATTGCCGACCAAATCGCCTTGGGATATTTCAAAAATTTCAACGGAAAACACGAATTTGAAACCAGCATCGAAGGGTATTACAAAACACTCCAAAACCAAGTCGATTACATTGATGGCGCAAGCCTACTTCTAAATGAGTTACTTGAGGCCGACCTGCTCACCGGAATCGGTCGCGCCTTTGGATTGGAAGCCTATATCAAAAAGTCTTCTGGCGATCTCACCGGCTGGATTAGCTATACCCTGTCACGCTCAGAACGCAAAGTGGTGGGTATCAACAACGACGAATGGTATGCCAACCGCTTCGATCGCTTGCATAACCTGTACGTGGTATCCCAATACAAAATCAATGAAAAATGGGAATGTGCCGCCAACTTCGTTTACAGTACAGGTACCCCAGCCACCTTCTATACCGGACAGTATACCGTGCAAGGATATGTGGTGCCAGATGCCGGATCCAATGCCCGAAACAATGTGCGCAATCCTGCCTATCATCGCCTCGACCTTAGTGTCACCTACCACAGAAAAAAATCGAAAAAGTTCGAGAGCAACTGGGTGTTCTCTTGCTACAACGTATACAACCGCCGCAACCCCTTCAGCATTTACTTCGCCACCAATTACAAAGGCTTAGGCCAAAACGAAGCCATCCGCTACAGCGTCATCGGCAGTGCCATTCCTTCCATCTCTTACAACTTTAAATTCTGAGGACATCATCCATGAAATCTTTCCGTTTTAACGCCCTCATCCATAGCGCCATCGCACTTTCTAGCTTGCTGTTTGCTACCAGCTGCGAAGACGTCATTGAAGTAGAAGTCATCAACAAAAACCCGAAAATCGTAGTCGATGCCTTCGTCAACGACCAGCGCGATACCCAAACCATTAAACTCACCCGCTCTATCGGTTACTTCGATTCTACCGGCTCAGAACCCGCCATTACCAACGCCCAAGTGGCCGTCGTAGACCAATCGGCGAGTTTGCCAAAATTGTTTGTATTCCAACATACCAGCCAAGGAAAATACCAGTTCGTGCCCAACGCCAGCAACGGTGATACCTTTACCATCGGACATGATTACGCCCTGTTGGTAGTGGTTGGACAAGATACCTTGGTGAGTTTTTCAACCCTGAATCCCACCACCCACATCGATTCACTGCGACTGGTAGATGTGGTAGGCAACGGCCCGCCAATTAACACCACCGGATACTACGTAGAACTCATGGCCAAAGACCGCAAAGGGCCCGGCGATTTCTATTGGATCAAAACCTTCCGCAACGATTCATTTCTCAACAAAATTGATCAGTTGAACGTGTCGGCCGACATGGGAAATACCTCCAACGGACAAGATGGTGAACTTTTCATTTATCCCATCCGATACAATGGCGTCAACGACTTCCTCCGCTCATACAAAACCGGGGAAACCGTTCGTATCGAGATTCATTCGATCAATGCCGTGGCGTTTGCTTGGTTCAACTTGGTGATCAGCGAAAACCAAAATGGGGGATTGTTCGCCACACCACCGGCCAACATTTTCACCAACATCGTTTCATTGAACCCCAACAAAAAAACCGCATTGGGTGGATTTTTCTGCATGAGCGCCGTATCCTCGCTCTCCGTAAAAATTCCCTAACCGGGATTTTGTGATGGCTTAAGCCAACTCCTTCAGTCGATTCCGCAGAGCGTCTAGCTCATCCCGTAACCGCGCCGCCTCCATGAATTCCATGTCCCGCGCCGCCTTCATCATGTCTTTTTCTGTCCGAACAATCATCTTCTCAATCCCCGCTTTGTCCATGTAAGCCACCACAGGGTCGGCCGCCATATTAATCCGAGAATCGGGCATCGTATACTGCGCCCCAGAACCCAATTCCGCATCGCCATACTTGGCATCGGCCACCGAAGTCTGCTTGAAAATTTCATCCGTGCTCTTCAACACCGTCTTGGGCACAATGCCATGCGCCTTGTTGTAAACAATTTGCTTTTCTCTTCTGCGATCGGTCTCCTCGATGGTCTTTCGCATACTGTCCGTAATCTTGTCGGCATACATAATCACCAAACCACGGTCGTTTCGCGCCGCCCGACCTATAGTCTGTACCAAGGCGGTCTGACTTCTTAAGAATCCCTCCTTGTCGGCATCCATGATCGCCACCAAACTTACCTCCGGTAAATCCAATCCCTCGCGCAACAAGTTCACGCCAATCAACACATCAATCACCCCCATCCGCAAATTTCGCAAAATTTCCACCCGGTCTAACGTCTTCACCTCGCTGTGGATATAGTCTACCTTCACCCCCAACCGCAACAAATATTTGGTCAACTCCTCCGCCATTCGCTTGGTCAACGTCGTCACCAATACCCGGTCTTTCATCTTGATGCGATTGTCGATCTCTTCAATCAAATCATCCACCTGATTGGCCAACGGACGAATCAATATCTGTGGATCCAACAACCCCGTAGGCCTGATCAACTGCTCAACCAATACCCCCTCGCTCTCCTCTATCTCAAACTGCGCAGGGGTCGCACTCACATACACCGCCTGATTCACCACCTGATAAAATTCCTCGAACTTCAATGGCCGGTTGTCCATCGCTGCCGGTAAACGAAATCCAAAGTCCACCAAGTTCACTTTCCTGCTCCTGTCGCCCCCATACATCGCCCTGATCTGAGGCATCGATACATGACTCTCGTCTACCACCAACAAAAAATCCTTGGGAAAATAATCCAACAAACAGAAGGGTCTGTCGCCCGGACCTCTCCGATCAAAATACCGAGAGTAATTCTCAATGCCACTGCAATAGCCCAACTCCCGAATCATTTCCAAATCGAAATTCACCCGCTCCTCCAAACGCTTGGCCTCCAAAAAACGACCCTGCTCCCGGAAATACTCCATCTGCAAAACCAAATCGTCCTGAATCTGATAAATGATGTCCTTGAGTCGGTCACGCGGACTCACATACAAATTCGCAGGGTATATCGCCACATCGTCGTGCGACTCAATTTTGCGGCCACTGCCGGGATCAAAACTGATGATTTCTTCAATTTCATCGCCAAAAAACGACACCCGATAGGCAAAATCATTGTACGCCAAATGCACATCCACGGTGTCGCCCTTCACCCGAAAGGTGCCCCGGTTGAAATCGGCGGTGGTCCGACTGTACAAACTCTCCACCAGCTTGAATAAGAGGGTGTTACGCGTAATCACCTGGCCCTTGCTGATGCGGATGATGGTATCCTCAAAATCCGATGGATTGCCCGCACCGTATATACAGCTTACGCTAGCCACAACGATGATATCGCGCCTGCCGCTCAACAAACTCGATACCGTCTTCAACCGCAACTTCTCAATTTCGTCGTTGATATTGAGGTCCTTCTCAATGAACGTATTCGTGGTAGGGATATAAGCCTCCGGCTGGTAGTAGTCGTAATAACTCACAAAATACTCCACCGCATTGTTGGGGAAAAACTGCTTAAACTCCCCGTACAACTGCGATACCAAGGTCTTGTTGTGACTCAGTACCAAGGTAGGTCGCTGCGTTTGGGCGATAACATTCGCCATGGTAAAGGTCTTTCCAGAACCCGTTACCCCCAACAAAGTCTGGGCTTTAACCCCCGATTCCAAACCCTCCACCAACTGTTTGATGGCCTGTGGCTGGTCGCCGGTGGGCTGAAATGGCGATATTAGTTCAAAGGCTGACAAGAACAGACAAAGTTAGCACAGACAAGGCATCAAAAGCCAATACCCAGATGATATAGTGCCAATTCAATTTTCCCTATCTTTGCAGCTGCATGCAAGAGGTAGCAAAACAACCCGCAGAAATGAGCAAAGAGGCGTTTGTACAAGAAGTTCTGAACGATTATCGCATCGCTTTTGAGAGTCGTCAAGCCAGCTTGGTCGGTAGAAAAGAAGTACTTACAGGCAAGGCAAAATTTGGCATCTTTGGCGATGGTAAAGAAATCGCCCAAATTGCCATGGCCAAAGTATTCCAGCCCGGCGATTGGCGCAGTGGCTACTACCGCGACCAAACCTTCATGTTTGCCAAAGGCATCAGCAGTGTTCATGCCTTTTTTGCCCAATTGTATGCCATCCCTGATACGGAAAAAGAGCCCGCCTCCGGCGGGCGATCCATGAACGGTCACTTCGCCACCCGCCTGCTCGATGATCAAGGCAACTGGCTGCCCCAAAGCGATCGGTTCAATAGCAGTGCGGATATTTCGCCTACGGCCGGACAAATGCCCAGATTGCTCGGACTTGCCGTTGCGTCCAAATTGTACCGCGAAAATGCCGACCTCCACGGGTTCACCCAATTCTCGAACAAAGGAAACGAAATTGCCTTCGGAACCATCGGAAATGCCTCGTCCTCAGAAGGTATTTTCTGGGAAGTCATGAACGCCGCCTGCGTCATGCAAGTGCCCCTGCTCATGAGTCTGTGGGATGATGGTTACGGTATCTCCGTGCCCGCCAAATACCAAACCACCAAAGAAAATATCGTCGCACTGATGCGAGGCTTCCAAAGCAATGAAGAAGGTCAAGGGCTAGAATTGCTCACAGCCCGCGGTTGGAATTACCCCGAACTGTGTAAAGTATACAAGGAAGCGGCCGACATCTGCCGTGAAAAACATATCCCCGTACTGGTGCACGTCACCGAAGTCACCCAGCCCCAAGGACACTCAACCTCCGGTAGCCACGAACGCTACAAGAGCAAAGAACGCCTAGAATGGGAAACCGAATTCGATGGCATCACTCAAATGCGACAGTGGATCATCAGCCAAAACATCGCCGATGAAACCACCCTTACCGCCTTGGAAGTTCAAGCATCGCAAGCCGTAAAAGACGCCCAAAAACAAGCGTGGAACGATTACTTGCAGCCCATCAAAACAGAAGTTAGCGAACTGATTGCCCTACTCAATCAATTATCGGCCGCCGGATTATCCCCCGAATTGGCTGCCATCGCCCAGTCCCTGAGCGAGGCAAAAGACCCCATCCGCAGGGATATGGGTACCGCCATTCACCAAGCCCTCCGATTAACCGTTAATGCGAGCGCTGCTGAACGCAAACCCCTGCTCGATTACCTCGATAAATTCAATGCCATCAACGCAGAACGCTATAGCAGTCATGTGTACAGTCAAAGCGATGCCTCTGTGTTCAACGTACCCGAAGTGCCTGCCCAATTCACCGATGAGGTGGTAGACGGTTACCAAGTAGTGCGCGCCTGCTTCGATGCCAATCTGGAACGCGACCCCCGCGTTTTTGCCTTCGGCGAAGATGTCGGAAAAATTGGCGACGTAAACCAAGGCTTCTCGGGCATGCAAGAAAAATATGGGGAATTGCGCGTGACCGACAAAGGAATTCGCGAATGGAGTATCATCGGTGAAGGCATCGGTGCAGCCATGCGCGGACTCCGTCCTATCGCCGAAATCCAATACCTCGACTATTTACTCTACGCCCTCGAACCCATGAGCGATGACATCGCCACCATGCAGTATCGGACCAAGGGTGGACAAAAAACGCCCATCATCATCCGTACCCGCGGACATCGCTTGGAAGGCATTTGGCACTCCGGAAGTCCCATGGGCATGATCATCCACGCGGTTCGTGGTATGCATGTATGCGTTCCCCGCAACATGACCCAAGCCGCTGGTATGTACAACACCCTGCTGCACTCCGATGAACCCGCTTTGGTCGTGGAGTGCTTGAACGGTTATCGCATCAAAGAGAAATTGCCCGCCAACATCGGCGAATTCACCGTGCCCTTTGGCAAACCCGATGTGCTCAGATTTGGTGAAGATATCACCCTGGTAACCTACGGTTCTTGCTGTAGAATTGCCCAAGAAGCCTGCGATTTACTGGCCGATCACGGCATTCGTGTAGAATTGATCGATGTGCAAACCTTGCTGCCTTTCGATATCCATCACAGCATTGTGGAAAGCCTGAAATCCACCAACCGCATCGTATTCCTCGATGAAGATGTTCCCGGTGGAGCCACCTCTTTCATGATGCAACAAGTACTGGAAGAACAAGGCGGCTACCAATACCTCGATGCCAAACCTGTAACCATCACCTCGCGCGAACATAGACCCGCCTATGGCAGCGATGGCGACTACTTCAGCAAACCCTCCGTGGATACCGTTTTCAGCACCCTCTACCAGATGATGCACGAAAGCAACCCCTCCAAATGGCCCAGTTTGTTGTAAAAACACACTTTTCTCGATGTAAATAACGCACTCACCGCCCGAGTGTTGCTGAGTTCATTCCTTTTTGCCGAAATTCGCGGTACCGTGAATCAACCTTCTCCAAATCTTTTCAGACTTTCGGGTCTTGAACCCTTTACCCTCACCCGGGAAACCAATTTTGTCAATATCGGTGAGCGTACCAACGTAACCGGTAGCCGTCAGTTTGCCAAAATGATCCTCGCCGGCGATTACAACCGGGGGTTAGATGTGGCCCGACAGCAAGTGGAGAACGGTGCACAGGTCATCGACGTGAACATGGACGAAGGCATGCTCGATGGAAAAGAAGCCATGGTCACCTTCCTGAATTTGATCGCCGCTGAACCCGATATCTCTCGAGTTCCCGTCATGATCGATTCCAGCAAATGGGAAGTCATTGAAGCCGGCCTCAAATGCCTCCAAGGCAAAGGCATTGTAAACTCCATCTCTCTCAAAGACGGTGAAGCCGCCTTCATTCAAAAAGCCAAACTCGTGAACCGCTACGGAGCCGCAGTGGTCGTGATGGCCTTCGATGAAACCGGACAAGCCGATAGCTTCGAACGCAAAATTGCCGTTTGTGAACGCAGTTATAACCTGTTAAAATCGATTGGATTTTCGGTCAACGACATCATCTTCGACCCAAACATCCTCACCGTTGCCACCGGCATCGATGAGCATAACAATTACGCCGTTGACTTCATCGAAGCCACTCGTTGGATCAAACAAAATCTCAAAGGAGCCAAAGTGTCTGGCGGGGTTTCCAACATCAGTTTCTCGTTTCGCGGTAACGATAGGGTGCGTGAAGCCATGCACTCCGCCTTCCTATATCATGCCATTGGCGCCGGACTCGACATGGGTATCGTGAATGCCGGTATGGTGGAAGTGTACGATGAAATTCCCAAAGACCTCCTCATCTACGTGGAAGATGTGCTGCTCAACCGACGCAGTGATGCCACCGAGCGATTGGTCACCTTGGCCGACCAATTCAAAGGCAAAAAAGAAGAAAAAGCGGAAGAAACTCAAGCCTGGAGACTGGGCAGCGTAGAAGAGCGACTGAGCCACAGCTTGGTGAAAGGAATCACCGAATTCATCGATGCAGACACCGAAGAGGCCTTCCAAAAATATAACGACGCCCTGCGGGTGATCGAAGGCCCACTCATGGACGGGATGAACCACGTGGGCGATCTCTTTGGTGCGGGTAAAATGTTCCTGCCACAAGTGGTCAAGAGCGCCCGTGTCATGAAAAAATCCGTGGCCTACCTTCAGCCCTATCTCGAAGCCCAAAAAGTCCTAAACCCCAATGCCAAGCCACAAGGAAAAATCTTGATGGCCACGGTGAAAGGCGACGTGCACGACATCGGTAAAAACATCGTTGGCGTAGTACTGGCTTGTAACAATTACGAAATCAAAGACATCGGGGTGATGGTGCCCGCCGACAAAATCCTCGATGAAGCCCAATCTTGGGGCGCCGATATCATCGGTCTGTCGGGCCTGATTACCCCCAGCCTCGACGAAATGGTGCATGTAGCCAAAGAAATGAAACGTCGCGGCATGAATACCCCCCTGCTGATTGGCGGCGCCACAACTTCACGCATACATACCGCCGTGAAAATCGCCCCGGAATATGCCCACCCCATTGTGCATGTGCTCGACGCTTCTCGCTCCGTGCCCGTGGCTGGCAGCCTTCTCGGTGACGAGACCAAAGAAGCCTTCGCACAGAAAATCCAAGAAGAATATACCGCATTGGCTGAAAATCACGCGAAGCGACAGTCTACCAAAGACCTAATTTCGTTCGAAGAGGCCATCGCCAACCGCTGGAAACACGACGGTCAAATAATCACACCCAAAACCACCGGCATTCACCCCGTGGAAATGCCCTTGTCTGATTTGGTGGATACCATCGATTGGACGCCCTTCTTCCAAACTTGGGAGCTGGCCGGTCAGTATCCCGCCATTTTAGAAGATCCCATCGTGGGCTCCGAAGCAACAAAACTGTTCGATGATGCCAAGGCCATGCTACGCGATTTGGTCAACAACCAATCCCTGCAAGCCAAAGGCGTTTGGTACATTTTACCCGCCAAAAAATTCGGTGAGGATGTAGCCGTATACCCCAATATCGAGGCCGCCACCCAGGATCAAACGGGTACCAAAGCCCTCCATACCTTCCATTTCTTGCGCCAACAACGTAAGATGGCGGGTGGAGTTCACAACCTGTCGCTCTGCGATTTCATTGCCAATGACCAAGTGGATTACTTTGGTGGATTTGCGGTTACAACAGGCCTAGGTCTTGAGCCCATTGTGGCGGGATTTGAGGCACAGCACGACGATTATCAATCGATCATGGCCAAAGCCTTGGCCGATCGATTGGCCGAAAGTTTTGCGGAGAAACTGCACCAAATGGTAAGAACCGAATACTGGGGTTATGCCCACGAAACCGAACTGAGCAATGAAGACCTGATTCGCGAGAAGTACCAGGGCATCCGGCCTGCGCCCGGCTACCCAGCCTGCCCAGACCACACA
>Ga0194116_10002128_pt1 | contig 26296 bp, 28 predicted proteins | sample TA2MahsurfametaG_4_FD_148617 | JGI IMG/M metagenome (GOLD analysis project Ga0194116, IMG submission 148617) | Freshwater microbial communities from Lake Tanganyika, Tanzania - TA2015008 Mahale S9 surface | ecosystem: Environmental > Aquatic > Freshwater > Lake | place: Tanzania: Lake...
AGCGCGACATGGAAAAGCCCCAGCCGATGGACCGGCTGGTGTGCGGCGATGTGGGCTTCGGCAAAACCGAAGTGGCGATTCGCGCCATCTTCAAGGCCGTCACCGCTGGCAAGCAGGTGGCAATGCTTGCGCCCACCACGGTGTTGGCGCAGCAGCACTGGCGCTCGCTCTCAGAGCGCTTTGCGCCCTATCCGATCAAGGTGAGCCTGTTGAATCGCTTCCGCACCGCAGGCGAACGCAAGGCGATCCAGGAAGGCCTAGTGGAAGGCACCGTGGATGTGGTGGTGGGCACCCACCAACTGCTCGGCAAGAGCACCACGTTCAAAGAACTGGGCCTGCTGGTGGTGGATGAAGAGCAGCGTTTCGGGGTGAACCAGAAGGAAAAGATCAAGGCGCTGCGCAAAGACGTCGACGTGTTGACGCTCTCGGCAACGCCGATCCCCCGCACCCTCTACATGAGCCTCTCGGGCGTGCGCGAGATGAGCCTGATCACCACGCCGCCGCCGCTGCGCCGTCCGATCAAAACTCACCTCGCCGCCCTCGACGACGAAGCGGTGCGCAGTGCCATTCGCCAGGAGCTCGATCGCGGCGGCCAGATCTTCTACGTGGTGCCGCGGGTGGAGGGGATCGACGAGGTGGCCGAGCGGCTGCGGCTGATGATCCCGGGCCTAAGGCTGCTGGTGGCCCATGGCCAGATGGCCGAGGGCGAACTGGAGAGCGCCATGGTGGCCTTCAACGCCGGAGAAGCCGATCTGATGCTCTGCACCACGATCGTGGAGAGCGGCCTCGATATCCCGCGCGTCAACACGATCCTGATCGAAGACGCCCAGAAATTTGGACTGGCCCAGCTGTATCAGCTGCGCGGACGGGTGGGCCGCAGCGGCATCCAGGCCCACGCCTGGCTCTTCTACCCCGGGGATGCCTCCCTGAGCGAGGCGGCCCGGCAGCGGCTGCGGGCGATTCAGGAGTTCGCGCAGCTCGGCAGCGGTTACCAGCTCGCCATGCGCGACATGGAAATTCGCGGTGTGGGCAACCTGCTGGGGGTGGAGCAGAGCGGCCAGATGGAAACCATCGGCTTCGACCTCTACATGGAGATGCTCCAGGAATCGCTCGCCGAGATCCAGGGTCAGGACATCCCAGCGGTGGACGACACCCAGATCGATCTACCGATCACCGCCTTCATCCCCGGCGACTGGATCGCCGACAACGACGAGAAGATGGCCGCATACCGCGCCGCGGCCGACTGCAACAGCCCGGATGCGCTGCTGCAGCTCGCCACCGATTGGGTGGATCGCTATGGAGCGATCCCGGCGCCGGTGATCTCCCTGCTGCAACTGATGGAGCTGAAGCTGCTGGCCAAGCGCTGCGGCTTCTCGCGCATCAAACCGGAGAAACCCAACATCGCCCTTGAAACGCCGATGGAGGAGCCCGCCTTCCGGCTGCTACGCCAGGGGCTGCCGCAGCACCTGCACGGCCGGCTGGTGTTCCAGGCCGGCTCCGGCACCACCTCCAAAGTGCTGGCACGTGGCCTCGGCGTGCTGCCGATGGAGAAGCAAGTGGAGGAGCTAATGACCTGGCTCAAACAGATGGCCGAACAGATCCCAGGTGCCGATGGCCTCACCGATGCCCAGCGCGCCGAGCAGCTCAAGGCCAAGAACGAGGCGGTGCTGGCGGTCTGAAGCTCAGGGTGTACTGACAGTCGAGATCAGAGCAGCCGCAGACCCAGATGCGTATCGATCCGTTGCAACTAGACGCGCTGAGATGCATCCTTGAGCTGTTCCAGAGCTAGGGAACAGCTCAGAGCACGGAGGCCATCGGGATGAGTCATCGGAACGGCAACCGGGACACCCGAACGAGAGCTGATCGAACGTCGCATCTCACTGCGGCCTGCCTGAGCTTGATCACTCTGGCCATCAAGCTGCCAGCAGCGCAAGCGAACGAGCCCGGAATTAGCCCTCGCTCCATCCTGATCGGACAATCAGCACCATTAAGCGGAGCATCCAGTGGAATCGCAATGCGATTCAGGCGAGGAGCCCATGATGCATTCAATGAGGTCAATGCCCATGGAGGCATCCATGGGCGACAGATCGTGATGATCTACCGCGACGATGCTTACAACCCAGGCAAAACACGCACAAACACCGATAGATTTTTAACAAGAGACAAAGTATTTGCTCTCTTCGGCTACTGGGGCACAGCAACAACCCAGTCAGCGCTACCTCTGATCGAAAAAGCGAATACACCTTTAATCGCCCCAACGACTGGCGCACAGCTACTAAGAAAACCTTTCAATAAACTCATCTTCAGTGTGCGCGCGAGCTATCACGAAGAAATGGAAGTGCTCGTCAACCATCTTGTACGCTTTGGCAAAAATGCGATCGCGATCGTTTACCAGAACGACTCCTTCGGAATGGACGCGCTTGAGGGAGCCAAAGCTGCTCTGCAACGGCTTGGCCTTAAACCTATCACCACCGTCGCAGTGGAGCGCAACTCTTCCGACACCGATGAAGCCGTAAGACAGGTGGCCTTAAGCAAGCCCAAAGGAGTCCTAATCCTGACCGCCTATCCACCCATACCTAGCCTCATTCGCAAGCTGCGACAGCGCGGAAGTAGTGCTCAGATCATGACCCACAGCAATAGTAATGCCCAGAACTTACCACCAGACCTTCGGCATTCCATCGGAGTCAGCCAAGTCGTGCCCTACCCATGGAACCCGCGGATCGATCTGATCCGCGACTACCAAAGTGCCATCCGAAATCACGATAAACAACCAACCTATGATTTTGCCAGTCTTGAGGGATATATAGCAGCAAGAGCACTCATACAGGCGCTAGAAAAGGCTGGCCCAAATCCCACACGAGCAGGACTGATCAAAAGCCTTGAGTCCATGCGAGAAGTTGATCTCGGCGATTACAAACTCAAATTCTCCGAGAACAATCACAACGGTAGCAACTTCGTTCAGCTCACATTTCTAATGGGCGAAAAGGGATCCTTCATTCATTAACACAGGAGTCAGACACATTGCCCGCAAACAGCAGCGTCACATTGCTCTATGCAATCTTTTTCATCCTTACAGTGGCCTCCTTTGGCTTGGCCAAATGGATCAAGAATCGCTCTGAGATAGCGATTCAATCGAGCCTACTCAGCCCAATGGGCTCTTTATACATCTTCACGACGGCTTTTCTCCTCTCAAATGTCATCTTTCAGATGAACAATCTGCGCACGGCAGTCACCCAAGAAGTCGTGACACTCAATAAACTTGGGGCCGTGATGTTCGTACTCCCGCCAGAACAGCGAATCGAAGGCCGGCGCCTTCTATATGACTACACCCAGTCCATCGCAGAAGACGAAGCCGAATCTATGAAACGAGGAGAAAGAAATGATACTACGCAGGCAGCTATCGATCGACTGCGCGATTTCCTTGCATCCCCAGAGGCGGCTCTACCCTCCTCTGCACCCACAACTCCGGAATCGGCTAATTACCTACGAAAAGCCAGCGATTTCGGTTTCGATCTCGTGGATGCCCGCGAACGACGCCTATCTCTATCAAGCCAGGGAAATCCACTACGACTTTGGCTAGCGATCGGCGTAATGTATTTCGCACTGACCTTACTTGCCTACCTAGTCCACAACGGTAAGTGGACAACCATTTGGCTCACAACGATCCTTTTGATGTCAGCACCAATACCAGCAGTGATGCTTTTTATTTATTCCAATCCGATTGCTTATGGCCTCTTTGACATGACGAGTCCATTCCGTGCGGTACTCGCTCGCAGCATTTAACCATGAAGCAAAAACTTCTGACCTCCCTCGTTGTCAGCAGCATAGTACTCAGCAGCTGCAGCGGATCAACAGTCAATACAACCAATGCTGATAACCCTGAAATCGTCCTACAGGGAACAAGCAGCAGCTCAATCGCTACAGCTTATTGGCAGTGGTTCTCACAGCTGGCAGTGAATAACAACATCAATGCCGATCTCCAAGTCATGGGATCTGGCGAGAGTATGCGTCGCTTTCTATCAGGAGCAATCGACTTCGCCGGCACGGACACAACACCTACCGCCGAGCAATTTCAGGCAGCTAAGCCAGGTATACTAGCTTTTGCAGTTACCGCAAGAGCCATCGCGGTGGCATACAACTATCCAGGATGCACACTAGAACTGACACGGCAGCAATTGGCCGAAATATTTCTAGGCAAAATCCGCGACTTCTCCGAGCTGGGTTGCAAGAAAAAGCCGATTCGCGTGTTGTACCGGCAATCAGCTTCTGGCACGACTGCAACCTTCACCGCAACGCTCTCGGCCTTCAGCACAACCTGGCGGAAAGGACCTGGCCATGGGTTACAGGTGAACTGGCCAACCGGCACACCTGTCGCAGACAGCGAGGCGATGATTCAGACCCTGAATCAAACGCCAGGCAGTCTGGGGTATGTGGAGGCGGCCTATGTGGGCAAGCCCCTATCAACGGCTGGCCTTGCCTCGCGTTCAGGGCCATTCCTGCAACCCACTCCCCAAGAGACGGCAAGAGCCCTCAACACAATTCAACTTGATCACCGCCTACTTGGTCAGAATCCTGATCCTGAGGTCGGCTATCCCATTGTGAGTCTTGCCTGGGTTCTGGTTCCGCAGCGACTTGATTCAGCCAAAGCAGACGCTCTGCGCACCAGCATCAACTACATACTCAGTCAACCCGGTCAGGATGACGCGGAGCGACTGGGCTATGTCCCTCTGCCCGAGGCCATTCGGACAAAGAGCCAACAACAGATTGACAAGATTCGATCCTGAGCTCAACCGATCACTGCTCAAGACCACGGCACCGCATCGCGCGTAGCCCCGAGTCGGCGGCCGCGCCGCAGCCGCAAAAGTCCGTTACAATTCTGAGAACTTCTGTAACGGGCTCTCATGGGCGCTGGGCTGGGCGAGGTGATCGACCTGGGTTCGAGCTTCGGTGGTGGTGGACTGAGTCTCATCTCCTCGTTGGTGGGTCTGGTTGCCCTGGGTGTGTTTGCCCTGCTGCAAGGCGATACCGGCAACGATGACGATGACTCCACCCCAGGCGGTGGCCTGATGCAGCCGGTGGGCGGCGCCGCCTGAGCAGCACCACATTGCTCCTCAGCGCTTGAGGGCTGCCGGCAGATTGGCGCTGGTCGGGTCGTAGAGCTTGGCCTTGGTCACACCGTTAGTGCCCTTCACCTGTTTCAGCAGGGTTGATTCCGCGGCGCGGTATTGGCTGTCTTTGCTGGTGCCCAGATCTTCAAGGCGCAGCTTCTGAGCATCCGTGGCCGAGAGCTTGGCCCGCACATCGGGGTCAATGCCGTGCTTGTGGATATCGCGGCCACTGGGGGTGAGGTATTTGGCGATGGTCACGGTCATGCCGGAGCCATCGGAGAGACCTCGCACCGATTGCACCAACCCTTTACCGAAGGTGGTCTCACCCACCACCACGGCGCGGTGGTTGTCCTGCAGGGCACCAGAAAGGATTTCGCTGGCACTGGCTGAGCCGCCATTCACGAGCACCACCAGGGGCCGCTGCGTGATGGCGCGGCCATTAGCCCGCTTCACATCCTGAATACCCTCACGGGTTTTGGTGGAGACGATCACCCCTTCATCGAGCCACTGGCGCGCGATCGCCACGCTGGCCACCAGCAGACCGCCGGGGTTGCTGCGCAGATCGAGCACATAGCCCTGAACGTTCTTGGCCTCCAAATCCTTGAGGGCCGCGGCCATGTCCTTGGCAGCGTTGGCGTTGAACTGCTTGAGCCGGATGTAGCCGATGCGGGTGCCGTCGGAGCTGGTGTTGATCTGATGCTCAACGGCGTGCAATTCGATCCGCTCGCGCACCAGTGGCGTGTCGAGCACCTTGCCCTCACGGCGCAGCTGCAGGTTCACGGTGGAACCGGCCTGGCCGCGGATCAGCTTCACCGCGTCCTCGGTCGACATGCCCTTGGTGCTCTTGCCGTCGATCGAGAGGATCACGTCTTTGGGCATCACACCGGCCCTGGAGGCGGGCGAACCCTCGATCGGGCTCACCACCACCAACTCTTTAGTGTCTTTATCGAGGCTCAGCTGGATGCCCACCCCGGTGAGTTCACCGGAGGTGTCGATCTGCATCTCCTTGAACTCACGCGGGTCCATGAACCGCGTGTAGGGGTCATCCAGGCTGGCCAGCATGCCGCGGATGGCTTCATAACTTTCCTTGGTGCTGCCGTAGGTCTTGGAGAGCACCTGACGGCGCAGGTTGCGCCACTTATCCGGCGTGTATTTGCCGTTGATGTCGAGATAGTCGCGGAAAACGATCTGCCAGGTTTGATCGATCACCTCCTTGGGGCTGTCGTTCACCAACGACGCAGCACTTGGGGCAAGCAGCGGGGGCACTGCCACCAGGCCGCAGGCGCCAAAACCGACCAGCACCAGCAGCGAGCGGCGCTTCTTGAGAATCGAACCAATCAATGGGGCACGTGTGCCCATGCAGCGAGCTCCCGAAGCTCTTTATGAACCTCAAACTAGCCTGTTTGTGCTGCCTGGGGCCGGCGGAAAACCGGAGAAAACTCAGGGGTCAACCCAACGTCCGTCGTCCTTGATCAGGGCGATCAGAGCCTCCACGCCTTCGGCCTCAGGCACCCGACGAATCTCCTCACGGCCGCGGTAGAGGGAGATCACTCCAGGGGTTTTGCCCACATAGCCGTAGTCGGCGTCGGCCATCTCGCCAGGACCGTTGACGATGCAGCCCATCACCGCGATGTCGAGGCCGGTGAGGTGGGCCGTGGCGCTGCGCACCTTGTGCAGCACCTCTTCAAGATTGAACAGCGTGCGGCCGCAGCTTGGGCAGCTCACATACTCCACCATCGTTTTGCGCAGGCCCAGGGCCTGGAGGATGGCGTAGCAAACCGGAATCTCCTTCTCCGGCGCCTCGGTGAGCGACACACGAATGGTGTCGCCCAGGCCTTCGCTCAGCAGGGTGGCGATGCCAGCGGTGCTCTTGATGCGTCCGTAGTCGCCGTCACCGGCTTCCGTCACCCCCAGGTGCAGGGGGTAATGGAAACCCTCGGCATCCATGCGGTCGGCCATCATCCGGTAGGCGGCCAGCATCACCGGCGCCCGCGACGCCTTCATCGAAATCACGATGTTGTGGAAGTCGAGCCGGTCGCAGATGCGGATGAACTCCAGGGCGCTCTCCACCATCCCCAGGGGGGTGTCGCCGTAGCGGAACAGCATCCGCTCCGCCAGGGAGCCATGGTTCACGCCGATGCGCAGCGCCTTGTCCTGCTGCTTGAGCAGCTGCACCAGCGGCTCAAAGGTTTCGGTGATGCGATCGCCGATCGCCGCAATCTCCGCCTCGGAAAACTCCGTGCGGTTGGGGTCGGGCTTGTCGAACACAAACAGGCCCGGATTGATGCGCACCTTGTCCACGTGCTGCGCCACTTCCAGGGCGATCTTCATGCCGTTGTGGTGCACATCGGCCACCAGCGGCACGGGCTGGTAGGTGCTCTCCAGGCGCTGGCGGATCTCACCCATGGCCTTGGCATGGGCCAGCGAGGGCACCGTGACCCGCACGATCTCGCAGCCGGCTTCATGGAGGCGGCGAATCCCGGCGGTGGCGCCTTCAATATCGAGGGTGTCCTCATTGATCATCGACTGCACCACCACGGGGTGGTCGCTGCCCATCCAGATGTCGCCCACCCGAACACTGCGGGTTTTGCGACGCCGGATCACCGTGTCGTAGCGGGGATTGAGTGCGTCTTCGGTTGCCGGAGCAGAGGCCAGGGAAGCTGTCATGGCAGCAGCGAGGGCAAGGGCCGGACGAGGTGGCGCAAGCCTGTCACAACGGAGCGGTCAATTGGGCCAGGCGACGCTGCACGTCCTGCAGGTCGTGCCAGGTGAGCCACTTGGGTGAACCGCGCTCCTTGGAGGCATTGCGCAACAGATAGGAGGGATGAAAGATCGGCATCAGCCAGCGGCCCTCCAGGCTGACGCCTTCACCACGGCGCCACTGGCCCCGCAACTTGGTGATGCCGCCCTTGATCCCCAGGAGGCCCTCCACGGCCGTGGATCCCGCCAGCAGGATCACCCCCGGATCCACCAGGGCGATCTGCTGATCGAGCCAGGGTCGGCAGGCCGCCATCTCCAGGGCTGTGGGCTTGCGGTTCTCTGGTGGCCGGCACTTCACGATGTTGCACACGTAGGCATCGCGGTTGCTGTCGATCCCCACGCTCTCGAGCATGCGATCGAGCAACTGACCGGAGCGACCCACGAACGGCTGGCCCTGCTCGTCTTCCTGGGCACCGGGGCCCTCACCGATCACCATCAGCCGGGCCGACGGGTTGCCGCGGCTCACCACCACCTGCAGGCGACTGCCTCCCAGTGTGCAGCGGCGGCAGCCGTCACAGGCCTGGGCCAGAGCCACCAGGGCTTGATCCCGATCCGGCGGCTCGAAGGAGGTGAGGGCGGCAGTCATGGGCGCGACTTTATGGGCCGCTCACCAGCAGCAGCAGGGCGTTGCCCTCCGGATCCAGCAGCCACGCTTCAGCGCCAAAAGGCTCCTGCCGCGGCCCATCGAGCCGTTGGCCGCCGAGCGCGACGGCCTGCTCGATCCAGGCCTCGAGCTCAGGCAGGGCTCCAGCACGGCGCAGGCAGAGGGACAGGCGGCCCCGCTGCCGCGCTTGCGGGCGACTGCGACTGGGCCGGTAGATCTCCAGCCAGGCGCCGGACGGCAGCAGCACCCGCCAGTGCTGCGGGCCCATCCCGGGCTGAGCTGGCTGCTCCAGCAAGGCGCCATAGAAGGCAGCCAGAGCCTTGGGCGCATCGGCAGCCAGCACAGCAGACGCCTGCAGGCAAGCCGGATCAGGAGAGCGGCTGGTCATCGCCTGGTGAACAGGTCCCGTGAACAGGCAACCCCGATCCTGCCGTCAGGACAACCAAACGGTATGTGCTGAACGCTTGCCGGGAACGGAGTGCGGCAGGATGCAACAACACCGGCAAAGCCCCGCGGCGATGCCCTTCCTGTCGCTGCGCCGATGCTGCGCCCGCTCTCTCAGCGCCCCCTGACGCTGTCCGCCCGGGCCGAGGCTCTCGAGCCTTCCCTCACCCTGGCGATCGCCGCCAAAGCCAAGGCACTGAAGGCCGAAGGCCACGACATCTGCAGCCTCAGCGCCGGCGAACCGGATTTCGACACCCCGGCCTTCATCGCTGAGGCGGCGATCAAGGCCCTGCAGGCCGGCCAGACCCGCTACGGCCCTGCCGCCGGCGAACCGGCCCTGCGGGAAGCGATCGCCGCCAAGCTCAGCAGCGAAAACCAGGTGCCCACCCGCAGTGAGCAGGTGCTGGTGACCAATGGCGGTAAGCAAGCGCTCTACAACCTGTTTCAGGTGCTGCTCGGCCCCGGCGATGAACTGCTGCTGCCCGCTCCCTATTGGCTGAGCTACCCCGAGATGGCCAAGCTGGCCGGCGCCAGCGTGCGGCTGATTCCCAGCTCCGCCGCGGATGGCTTCCGGCTCGACCCCGACCTGCTGGAGGCAGCGATCAGCCCGGCGAGCAAGCTGCTGGTGCTCAACAGCCCCAGCAACCCCACCGGCATGGTGCTCAGCCGGGCGGAACTGGAGGCGATTGCCGCCGTGCTGCGCCGCCATCCCCAGGTGGCGGTGGTGTGCGACGAGATCTATGAGTTTCTGCTGGCGCCGGGCCACCAGCACCACAGCCTGGCGGCGGTGGCGCCAGACCTCGCTGACCGCGTGTTCAGCGTGAACGGGTTTGCCAAGGGCTGGGCGATGACCGGCTGGCGCATCGGCTGGCTGGCTGGCAACCAGGCGGTGGTGAAAGCGGCGATTGCTCTGCAAAGCCAGAGCACCAGCAATGTGTGCAGCTTTGCCCAGTTCGGAGCTCTGGCCGCGATCGCGGGATCCCGCGACTGCGTGCAGGCCATGGCCGAGCGCTTCAACGAGCGCCGCCAGCTATTGAGCACCGGCTTGCAGGCGATTCCTGGCCTGCAGCTGCTGCCACCGGAAGGTGCCTTCTACGCCTTTCCCGATATCAGCAGCAGCGGCCTCGACAGCATGAGCTTCTGCAACCGTTTGCTCGACGAGCAGGGGCTGGCGGTGGTGCCGGGGGTGGCCTTCGGCGATGACCGTTGCATCCGTCTCTCCTGCGCGGCCGCCAACAGCCAGATCGAAGTCGGCCTCAACCGCTTGCAGCGGTTCATGGCAGCGCTCTGAAGCGCAGCCCCACGAGCCGATTGGAGTGCCGATCGCATAATCGAACGGTTGTTCGCCTGCGGCTTGGGCCGCCCATCAACATGCGTGCATTTGCCCTGCGCGGCCGAGAACGTTCGGCCGCCGTGCTGGCCGGCATTGGCCTGGCGCTGGCTCCGGCGGCCCTCCCCAGCGCACCGCTCGCCACCCTGCTCAGCGCGCCTGCCGCTCAGGCGGAGACAGCCAGCAAGCCGGTGTTGCGCATCAGTGCCATCCCCGATCAGAAGCCGGAGAAGCTGAACCGGCTCTACGGCTTGGTGGCCAACGAACTCAGCAAGCAGCTGGGCGTGCCGGTGAAATACGTGCCGGTGACCAACTACGAGGCCGCCGTGAGCGCCTTCCGCACCGGCAACCTTGATCTGGTTTGGTTCGGCGGACTCACCGGCGTGCAGGCCCGCCTGCAGAAGCCCGGCGCCAAGGTGCTCGCCCAACGCGACATCGACGCCTCGTTCCACACGATCTTCATCGCCAACACCAGCAGCGGCATCAAACCGATCACCAACGTGAAAGGGCTGAGCCAGCTGAAGGGCAAGCGCTTCACCTTCGGCTCGGAGAGCTCCACCTCCGGCCGTCTGATGCCGCAGTATTTCCTCGGCCAGGCCGGGGTGAAGCTCAACCAGTTCGCCGGCGGCGCACCTGGTTTTAGCGGTAGCCACGACGCCACCATCGCCTTGGTGCAGAGCGGCGCCTATGAGGCCGGCGCGGTGAACGCGCAGGTGTGGCGCTCAAGCCTGCACGACGGCAAGGCCAACCGCAGCAAGGTGATGGCCATCTGGACCACGCCGGGCTACCCCGATTACCACTGGATCGCCCAACCCGATCTGGATCAGCGCTTCGGCAAGGGCTTCATCGGCCGCGTGCAGAAGGCGATCCTCAGCTGGCGCCCCAGCAACCCCGAGCAGAAGCAGATCCTGAGCCTGTTCGGTGCCCAGCAGTTCACCAACGCTCAGGCGAGTGCCTACGGCACGATCGAACAGGTGGGTCGCCAGATCGGCAAAATCCGCTGATCACGGGCCGCCGCGCCAGGCAGGCAGCAGAATCGGAGGGCACATCAGGCGCTGCCCTCCCGATGACCCTGCTGCTGGACCTGGTGCTGGTGCTGGCCGGGTTGCTGCTCTGGCAGCGCAGCTGCAGCGAAGGTGACGACGTTTGGGTGCTGTTCCTGCGCTCCCTGGCGGTGATCGATCTGGCGGTGATCGCCCTGGGCAACGGCGTGCTCTGGCTGGAGATCCCGCTGTTGGTGCTGGCCCTCAGCCTGCCGTCGCTGAAGCGGATCGAGCGGGAAGAAAGCCGCTGATGAATCCCCGCGGACCCGACATCATCGAGCTGCTGCTGGTGGGCGTGATCCTGGCGCTGATGGCGTTCCGGTTCAGCTCGCTTTAGCCCGGCAGGCACAGTGGTGAGCGATGACCCCCGCCACCACCCCAACGGCCGCACCCGTTCTGGAGCTGCAGGCCATTCATGTGCCCGGGCGCGCTCAACCCAGGCTGGATGGCGTTTCGCTGCGGCTGCAGGCTGGCGAACGGGTGGCCCTGCTGGGAGCCAGCGGCGCCGGCAAGAGCACCCTGCTGGCAGTGGCCAATGGTTTGCTGCAACCGCAGCAGGGGACGGTGCTGTGGAGCGGCCGGAAGCGGGCCCGCAGCGACCGAGCCCGGCGGCGCCAGCAGGCGGGCATCGGCACCCTCTGGCAAGACCTGCGCCTGATCGAAGAACTCACGGTGCAGCAAAACCTCAACTGCGGTCGACTGGCCCACTGGCCCTGGCCCAAGGCCGTGCTCAACCTGCTGCTGCCCCTGGAGAGCGAAGCCTGCGCCCAGGCGTTGCGGCAGGTTGACCTCCACCCCCAGCTGCTCAGCCAACCGGTGGGTGAGCTCTCGGGGGGGCAGCGCCAGCGGGTGGCGATCGCGCGGCTGCTGCGTCAGGAACCGCAACTGCTCCTAGCCGATGAACCGCTCGCCAGCCTCGATCCACGCCTGGCGCAAGAGCTGCTGCAACTGCTGCTGGAGCAGGTGAGCCCGCAGCGGGCCCTGCTGCTGAGCCTGCACCGCCCCGATCTGCTGCAGGGATTTGATCGGGTGATCGCTCTGCGTGAGGGGCGCCTGTGTTTTGACGGTCCCGTGGCTGAGCTCAGCAGCAGCGTGGTGGAGAGCCTCTACGCCGGGGATGCGGGAGCCGCCACCGCGTGAAACCGGCCGCGCCGCTGGTGCTGCTGCTGCCAGCCCTGGTGCTGGTGCCTGTGCTGCTGCTGCTGCCCAGCCTGCTGCATGGCGGTGGCTGGGATCTGATCGGCGCCTTTTGCATGGCAGCGCTGCAGCCCTCCCTCGATCCGGTGGTGCTCGATGCGCTGCTGCGCGGCCTGGGCATCACCGCCGGTATGGCCCTGCTGGGCTGGGCCAGCAGTTTGGTGCTGGGGGTGGTGCTGGGCCTGGCCAGCTCCCGGCTGTTGTGGCGCAGCCTGATCGGCCAGGCCTGGCCAGCCGAGAGCCTGCGCCGGCTGCTGGCCATCCCGCGTTCGATCCATGAACTGATCTGGGGGCTGTTGTTGCTGCAGCTGGTGGGGCTGCAACCAGCCATCGCGGTGCTGGCCATCGCCATCCCCTACGGCGCCCTGGTGGCACGGGTGGTGAGCGATCTGCTCGATGCGTTGCCTGAGCACAACCTGGAGGCCCTGCTCAGCGCCGGGGTGCCGGCCCCGGCCGCGCTGCTCACGGCCCAGGGGCCACCGCTGCTGCCGGGGCTGATCAGCTACAGCGGCTACCGGCTCGAATGCGCCCTGCGCAGCGCCACCCTGCTGGGTGTGTTCGGCTTGGGGGGCCTGGGCAACGAGCTGCTGCTCACCCTGCAATCCCTGGAATTCCGCGAGCTGTGGAGCGGTCTGTGGTTGCTGCTGGCGGTGATGCTCAGCCTCGAGGCGATCGTTGGCCGGCTGCGGCAGCGCTGGGGCATGCCGGCCCGCTTCGGCCTGAAGGGCGGCAGCGTTGGTCGCCGCGGCCGGGAGTTGGTGCTGGCGCTGGTGCTGCTGATTCCGCTGGTGTGGGGGGTGGGCCACGCCCTGGCGATCGAACCGGCAGCGCTGCTGCACTGGCAGCCGCTGCCACCGGTGGCCCCCCATGGCTGGCAGGAGGCGATGGCCCTGCCGTGGCTGCCGCTGGTGGGCAACACCGTGTTGCTCACCGTGCTGGCCGCGGCCCTGGCCGTGGGGCTGGCGCCGCTGCTGCTGTTGCTGGTGGCACCCTGGCGCTGGGGTGAGCGCCTGCTGCAGCTGCTGTGGGCGCTGGGACGGTTGTGGCCGCCACCGCTCACCGCGCTGCTGCTGCTGTTCGTGCTCAAGCCCGGTGTGATCGTTGCGGCGCTAGCGCTCGGGTTTCACAACCTCGGCATCCTGGGGCGCTTGCTGCTGGAAGGGGCCCAGGCCACGGGCGCCCAACGCCAGCAGGCCCTGGGCGCCGCCGGCTGCGGCCCCCGCCTGGCCCTGCTCTACGGCCGCTTCAGCGGCCTGGCCCGCTCCTATCTGGCCTATGGCGCCTACCGCGCCGATGTGATCCTGCGGGAAACGGTGGTGGTGGGCCTGGTGGCCGGCACCGGCCTCGGCAGCCAGCTGCGCGAGAGCCTCAGTTCCTTCGCCTTCGATCAGATCGCCCTGCTGCTGGCCGCCTATGCCCTACTGACGCTGGTGGGGGAAGATCTCAGCGACCGCACCCGCCAGCGGCTGCTGCAGCCATGACGCTCTCCATCCCCCGCAAGCTGATCGTGGTGGGGGATAGCGGCGTGGTGGGCTGGGGGGATCCCGAGGAGGGGGGCTGGTGTGAGCGGTTGCGGCGCCACTGGATGGCACTGCCCGAGGGTCCGGTGCTCTATCCGCTCGGTGTGCGCGGCGATGGTCTGGAGCGGGTGGCGGCGCGCCTACAGGCGGAGGTGAGCTGCCGCGGTGAGCTGCGGCGCCAGCTGCCGCAGGGGATTCTGCTGGCGGTGGGCCTCAACGACAGCGCCCGAATCGGCCGCCGCGACGGGCGACCGCAGCTCGACCCCGATGCTTTTCTGTTTGGCCTGCAGCAGCTGCTCAGCCAGGCGCGGCAGCTGGCACCGGTGCTGGTGCTGGGGCTGACGCCGGTGGATGAGGCGGTGATGCCCTACGCCGACGTGCTCTGGTATGGGCTGGAGCAGGTGCGCCGCTACGAGGGGCTCCTGGAGGAGGCCTGCCTGGAGGCCGATGTGCCCTTCCTGCCACTGCTCGAGGCGCTGCTGGCCGATCCGGCTTGGCTGCAGTGGCTGAGCCCGGATGGCATCCACCTCAACAGCGAGGGCCACCGGCAGGTGTTTAAGCGGGTGCAGCGCTGGCCCGCCCTGCTGCAGTGGGCCGATCTGCAGCCTCTGGCGGCCGCCACCGGCAGCCCCTGAAGCAGGCCTGGGCAGCTCGGGCATCCCCCGATCGGGGGATTGCGGTTGCACCGCAGCGGGGAGGGATTGCAGGGCGGGGGGCGCTGACCGTGGAACTACGGATGCTTTTCCACCGATGACCACCGATCGCACCACCCCATCCCCCCAGGCCCGCAACGCCCAGCTGCTGGCGGCGTATGCCCATAGCCGCAGCATCACCGATCGCAATGCCGTGGTGCGCGCCAACCTGCCGCTGGTGTGGCGTGTGGCCCGCCAGGAATCCCAACGCAGCGGCCACAGCTTCGATGACCTCTGCCAAGAGGGCTGCCTGGGGCTGATCCAGGCCGTGGAGCGCTACGAGGCCAGCCGCGGCACGACCCTCAGCACCGCCGCCACCCCCTGGATTCGCGGAGCAATGCGCCACTACCTGCGGGATCGCAGCGCCCTGCTGCGCGGCAGCCATCACCTGCTGGAACTCCACCAACGCGGCACGGCCCTGCAGCGCAGTCGGCAGCAGCAGGGGTTGACACCCCTGAGCGGCAGCGGTCTGGCGGCGGCGCTGGGCTGCAGCCTCGAGCGCTGGGAACAGGCGCTGCAGCGGCAGCGCAGCCTGCAGCTCGCCAGCCTCGATCAGCCCCAAAGCAGCGGCGAGGGCGAGAGCACAAGCCTGGTGGAGCAGCTCCCGGCCGCCCAGCCCAGTGAGCGCTACGCCGGGCTGATCCGCTGGGAGCAGCGGCGGCAGCTGTGGCGAGTGCTGCAACGGCTGGAGCGTCAGCAACGGCGCCTGATCCTGGGCCGACTGCTACGGCAGACCACCTGGCGGGAACTGGGCCAGGCCTGTGGCCTCAGTGCCAAGGCTTGTCAGCGTCGTTGTGAAGCACTGCTGGAGCTGCTGCAGCACGAACTGCAACCGGTGCTGGGGCAGTGAGCTCAGGCCAAACCGATCAGGGTGGCAGCCGCCATGGCAAGCACTGCCGCAATCAAGGTTTGCAGGGCATTCACCAGCTCATTCGTGAGCCAGCTGCAGCGCTGCTGCAACCCCGCACCAATCAGGCTCTCGAGCAGGGTGGCCACCAGCCCCACAGCCGCCACCAGCAGCCAGGGGCCCAGGCCTTCCAGCAGGCCGAGCTGCAGCATTACCAGCGCCATCAGGGCACTGCCGATCAGGCTGGCCGCGGTGCCCTCCAGGCTGATGGCGCCTTCGGTGCCGGGAGGCACCGGCTGGAGGGTGGTGATCAGCACGGTGGTGCGCCCCCAGCGCTTGCCGATCTCACTGCCGCAGGTGTCGGCCAACTTGGCGGCGAAACTGGCAGCGAAGCCCAGCTTCAGCAGCAGCACCGGCGCCGAGGCCAGCACGGTGAGCAGCGCCAAGGCCGCGCCGGTGGCCGCCGATCCCCACACATTCTCCGGGCCGCGGCGCCCTCCACGGGCCTCCGCCAACCCCTGCTCCTGCTTGCGGCGAAAGCCCAGTCGCGTCACCAGCGACCCCAGAGCGAGGTAGAGCACCACCGCCCACCAACCGCTCCACCCCAGGCTGCCGAGCAGCAGGGTGCCGAGCACCCCGGCCTGCACCCAGCCAGCCCGGGTGAGCAACGGCAGCCGCTGCGCCGCCGCAATCAGCGCTGCGTTGATCACCAGGGCCCAAGCCCAATGCTGAAGGCGATCCGCGCTCAGCAGAACCTGAAGCTCGAGCATGCAGCGCCAGCGCCGAAGAGATGGACCCAGCACAACACAGCCGCGCCCGATTGTGTTGCACTGCCCTAAGGGCCAGGCCCAGAAGCACCGACGGCAGCAGATAATCCAGCCATCCGCCAGACAACCGGCGCCATGGTGTTCAACCGCAAGGGCAGCTTCTTCCTCAACCTGGATCAGAGCGGCAACGCAACACCGGCTGTCGTGGCACCCGTGGCCAAGGAGCCCGCAGCCAAAGCGAAAGCAGGCAAGGGCACTGCAGCTGTCACGCTCACAGTGGCCGCCGGAGCTGCTGGGGCTGCCGCACCGAAGGAAGCTCCCACCGCTGCTGCCCCTGCCCCCACCGCACCAGCACCTGAGGGCAAGGTGCTCACCACCGCCGAAGCGATCGCGGCTGAGTTGGCGGCTGAACAGGCGGCCCGCCCCGCCCTGAGCACCGACACCTTCGCGCCCGAGTGCGTCACCGCCGGTGGTGCCCTGCCGCTGCGCCGCCGCCGCGGTGGCGCCAACCTGGCTGGCTTCCGCAGCATGGCCGGCAGCCTGTTCGGCAAGAAGTAAGCGAGGCCTGGTTCAGAGCTCGGCGCGCCAGCTGCTGAGCAACGCCAAGCCCGCCACCGCAGCCGTGGAGCTACGCAGGATCGTGGGCCCGAGCTGCACGGCCTGCCAGCCGGCCTCGATTGCCGTTTGTTCTTCCGCCGCACTCCAGCCCCCTTCCGGGCCGCAGGCCAGCCACACCTCCCCGCCCTGGTGAGCCGCCAGGGCCACCGGTAGGGAGGGCAAGGTGCTCTGGCGTGTGGTGGCCCAGAGACGCGTCGCTTCAGGGGCGGCGTTCAACACCGCGCTGAGCGGGGCAGGCGGCTCGATCGCGGGCAGCCAGAGGCGCTCGCATTGCTCGGCGGCTTCCGCCGCAATCGTGTGCCAACGCTCCGGGCGCAGCAGCCCGAGCACAGCCGTGCGCTCACACAGCAGCGGCACCAGCCGATCCACCCCCAGCTCCACCGCCATGCGCACCACCAGATCGAAGTCGCGCTTCACCACGGCGGCCGCCAGCACCAAGCGCGGCCGCGGAGCGGGATGCACCAGCAGCGGTTGATCGAAGGGTTGCAACAACCGGGCCTGCTGCCGATCCAGCAGCTCCGCCTCCCACAGCTGGCCGGCACCATCCACCACGGCAAAGCGGGCGCCAGGCCCGTAGCGCAGCACCCGAGTGAGATAGCGGCTGTGATCAGAGCTGAGCGACAGCACGCTGCTGCCCGCTGCTGCGGCCAGCTGGGATGCCGGGATCAGCAACCGCCGCAGCTCACGGGCCACGTCAGGCGTTGGGATCGGTGAGCGGGAAGAGGCTGTCGGGGTGCTCCTCCACGGGCCAGTCGTCGTTCACACCACCGATCAACAGCTCCTGGATCTCCACCACGTCGGTATCGAGCTGGCGCAGGGTGTTGATCAACACATCGAGGGCAATGGCATCGCTCGTGCCGAGATCCACCCAGCAGCGCGCCCACTCACCGCGATACTCCAGCTCGCCCATGTTGTGCATCAGCGCCGGCAGGGCCCGGGCGGCTGTTTCGGGGTCGTAGGCCATGCCGCTCAGCTCGGATCCCTCCTCCTGCACCTGCAGGTTTTCAGCGTTGAAGCCACCGAGCTTGCCCAACACAAACCAGCTGTCGAACACCGTGTCGACATAGCCGCGCTCCCCCTGGCCGGGTGCATGGCTGAAGCGCAGCCAGATCCAACAGTTGAACGGATCGAACTCCCGAAAGCGAATCTCCATCGACCGGCGGCAGCACACAGCGTTGCCCCCATCAAACATGCTGGTGTCACCCACCGGCCACGCTTCTGCCGATGCTCGCGCTGAGGTCGCTTCGCTATCAGCCCGCCACCGCCTCCGAAGCCGTGCTGGCCGGGGTGGATCTGGAGCTGCAGGCGGGGCAGCCGGCCCTGGTGGCGGGCCGCAGTGGCTCGGGAAAGTCAACGCTGCTGGAGCTGATCTGCGGCCTGGCCGAGCCCAGTGGGGGCACGATCAGCTGGAACGGCCAACCGCTCAACGCCCGCCAACGCCGCTGGCTGTGCGGGCTGGTGTTTCAGTTCCCCGAACGCCATTTCCTGGGGCTGAGCGTGGGGCAGGAGCTGAAGCTGGGCCAACGGCGCCTGCCCAGCGAGACGGTGGCCGCGGTGCTGGAGCAGGTGGGGCTTCAGGGTGTGTCGTTGCAGCAGGCGCCGGAGCGCCTCAGCGGCGGCCAGCAACGGCGGCTGGCCCTAGCGGTGCAACTGCTGCGCAACCCGAAGGTGCTGCTGCTGGATGAACCCACCGCCGGACTGGATTGGTCGGTGCGCGGCGAGATCCTGGATCTGCTGAAGGAGCTGGGGCGCGATCGGGTGCTGCTGGTGGTGAGCCACGAGCCGGAGCTGTTCGAAGCGCTGGTGGCGCCGGCGCAGCGGCTTCATCTGCAAGGCGGGCGCCTCACCGCTATGGCTGCCAGCACAGCCACCGCTGCAACAGCTGCTGGATACAGTGCCACCTCCGGGGCGCAGCGGCACAGAGGCGATGGCTGATCAGTTGGTGCGGGCGACGGCCGCAGGGGGCGGGATTCGTCTGGTGGCGGTGAGCACCAGCACCACCGCGCGTTACGCCCGCCGGCGCCACAACCTCTCCTTTCTCACCACAGCCCTGCTGGGCCGCGCCATGACCGCCGGCCTGCTGCTGGCCAGTTCGATGAAGGTGCGGCACGGGCGGGTGAACCTGCGCATCGCGTCCGACGGCCCCCTGCGCGGCCTGATGGTGGATGCCGGCCGCGATGGCACGGTGCGCGGCTATGTGGGCAACCCCGAGCTGGAGCTGGATCTGGTGGAGGAAGCCGATGGGCTGCACCACTTCGATTTCAAACAGGCCACCGGCACCGGCTATCTACACGTGGTGCGCGACCTGGGCGAAGGTGAACCGTTCAGCTCCACCGTGGAGCTGGTGAGCGGCGGCATCGGCGACGACGTGGCCTCCTACCTGCTGCACTCCGAGCAAACCCCGTCGGCGGTGTTCGTGGGTGAGCAGATCGACAGCACCGGCCTGAAGCATTGCGGCGGGGTGCTGGTGCAGGTGTTGCCGAAGGCGGCGCAGGAGCCGGCGCTCGTGGCTCTGCTGGAGGAGCGCTGCAAGGAGATCAGAGGCTTCAGCGAGAAACTGGCGGTCTGCGAGGGCAACCTCGAAGCCCTGCTCCGCGAGATCTTCCCGGACCTGGATCCCCAGCTGCTCGATGACGCCGAAGCCAGCCAGGAGATCACGTTTCACTGCCCCTGCAGCCGCCGCCGCAGCGTGAACGCGCTGAAGCTGCTCGGCAGCGCCGAACTCAGCGACATGCTGAAGACCGACGGCAAAGCCGAACTCACCTGCCACTTCTGCAACGAGATCTACGAAGTGGGAAGCGGTGAGCTGCAGGAGCTGATCAACGAGCTGGCTGCGGCCTGAGCTCAGGCCAGCAACAGGGCACCGAGCACGAGCAGCAGCAATGGAGGCAGCCCTTGCACCTGTTGCGCTGCCAGGGGCAGGCCGAGGGGAAGGGCGGGATCGATGGCGCGCACCAGCAGGCCGCCGATCAGCAAACCGAGGCTGAGCAGCAGCACGCTCCAGCCCGCCGCCGGCAGCAGACGGCCCAGGCGGCGCTGCAGGGCCACCACCGTGAGCACCGTGGCGAAGGCGAGCACCAGCTCGGCGTTGGTGGGCGGGCTCAGCAGCAAAGCCAGGAGCAACACAGCACCAGCGGCCAGGGGCAACCAGCGCTGGCGGCCATCGGCCAAAGCCAGGCTGGGGAGCGTGGGGGTGGGGAGCGAGATCGCTGGTTTGGGCAGCGAGGGCAGGCTGGGCAGCGACGGCAGGCTGGGTTTGGCGGCCACGCCACCGCTGGGCCGTGCCGCTTCCCGCTGGGAGGCGTTGAGCGCAGCGGAGCTCACCTTGCCCTGCTGCCGCTCCTTAAGGCGATCCATCAACACCGCGTCGTAGGCGGCCTCGATGCGGGCCCGGCCCTGGGGGTCGTCGCCAGCCTCCTCGAGGCGGGCGAGCTTGGCGGCTTGCACGGCGTCGAAGCTGGCCTCAGGGGTGATACCCAGGCGTTCGTAGGGATTCATGGAGCCGGGCTGGGCAGGGCCTCCGGATGGATCAGTTCCCTGGGTCATGCCGCAGCAACGGGCTCGAATGCATGCCGATCAGCCTAGAGAGCAAAGCCGGTGTGCACCGAGCTCAAAACAAAGGCTCACTGTGGCGATAGCCGCCCTCGAGCTGCAGTCGGCGCCGCTGTTGCTCGGCCTCATCGCGCTGCAGCCAGCAACGACGCTTCAGCAGGGGCATCTGCGGCGGCAGGTGGCTGCCTTCGCGCATCTCCACAGACGAGGAGCCGGCTGCGGAGCCCGGCACAAAGTTCACGTAGTCGCACCCGCCGTCGTTGCGGGGTCGAATGAGCCAGAGGGGCCTCGCCATCGCCAGAACCGCCGTTGTGACCTTTCTTCGTAAAGATTCTGGCGAGCCCGGAGGCCCGCCGTGGCTTGGGCGAGCGATCAGAGCGCAATCGGCTCCACACCGCTCACCACCGGCGCCACGGCACTGAGTTCAAGGTCGGGGTGGTCTTCGCCCAGCTGGTTGAGGTTCCACTCGTTCTTGAACAGCAGCACCGGCCGGTCCCAGGCATCGCGCACCGTTTTGCAGTTGAAGATGCGGCCCACCTGCTCCAGCGCCGGCCAGCCGCCTACAACCCAGCGCGCCACCGAAAAACCGAGGGGTTCGATGCGGGTTTGCACGCCGTATTCGTTTTCCAGGCGGTATTGCACCACCTCCAGCTGCAGCTGACCCACCGCCGCCAGGATCGGATCGCGCTTGCTCTGGTCGGTGTCGTAGAGAATCTGCACCGCCCCCTCTTCCCGTAGTTCATTCACCCCCTTGCGGAAGCTCTTGAACGCCGAAGGGTTGGGATTGCGCAGCCAGGCGAAGATCTCCGGGCTGAAACAGGGAATGCCCTCGTATTCCACCTTTGGCCCCAGATACAGGGTGTCGCCGATGGCAAACATGCCGGGGTTGTTGAGGCCGATCACATCACCGGGGTAGGCGTCTTCCACCACCTCGCGGTCTTGGCCGAACAGCTTCTGGGGCCGAGAGAGCCGGATGGTCTTGCCGGTGCGGGCGTGTTGCACCGTCATGTCCTTCTCGAACTTGCCGCTGCACACCCGCACAAACGCCACGCGATCGCGGTGGCGGGGGTCCATGTTGGCCTGGAGCTTGAACACAAAACCGCTGAAACCGGGCCGCACCGGCTCGATCTCACCGGCGCTGCTGCTGCGGGGGATCGGCTTCTGCGCCAGCTCAAGGAAGGCGTCGAGGAAGGGCCGCACGCCGAAGTTCGTCATCGCCGAGCCGAAAAACACCGGGCTCAGCTCACCGGCATGCACCAGCTCGAGATCCAGCTCGTTGCCGGCGGCCTCCAGCAGCTCCAGCTCCTCGAGGGCCGCATCCAGCAGCTCCGCCTCCACCGCACCGCTGCTGCGCGCTTCCTCCACGCTCAACACCTTCTCTTCTGAGGTGCGGCCGCGCTCAGCCCGCAGGAACACGATCACCTGGTGACTGCGGCGATCGATCACGCCGCGGAAGCGATCGCCGCTGCCGATCGGCCAGTTCACCGGCCAGCAGGCCAGCCCCAGCTCCTGCTCAATCTCATCAAGCAGCTCCAGGGGCTCACGGCCCGGCCGATCCATCTTGTTGATGAACGTGAAGATGGGGATGCGCCGCATGCGGCACACCTCAAACAACTTGCGGGTCTGGGGCTCGAGGCCCTTGGCCGCGTCTTCCAGCATCACCGCGTTGTCGGCGGCGGCGAGGGTGCGGTAGGTGTCCTCTGAGAAGTCCTGGTGGCCGGGGGTGTCCAGCAGGTTGATCGTGCTGCCGCTGTAGTCGAACTGCAGCACGGTGGAGGTGATCGAGATGCCCCGCTGCTTCTCCAGCTCCATCCAGTCGGAGGTCACCTTGCGCTGCTCGCCCTTGGCCTTCACCGCACCGGCCTGCTGGATCGCACCCCCGTAGAGCAGCAGCTTCTCGGTGAGCGTGGTTTTACCCGCGTCGGGGTGGGAGATGATCGCGAAATTGCGGCGCCGCGATACCGCTTCGGCCAGGGCCTGGAGCTCGGGGGTGGCGGCGGGAGCAGGGGTGCTGGTCATGGGGCCAGCCTCTCAGAACAGCTGGCCCCACACCTCCAGATAGCGGTCGTCGAGCGCTGCCACCTGCAGCTGATCGGCCAGGCCCGCCGCCTGCAGCTGCTGCTGCACCTCCTCGGGGGTGAAGGCGGCATGCAGCGAGGCGAGGTAGTCGTGCTGCAGCACCGCCGGCGCCTCCGCCAGGTAGCACTGCTGCAGCGCCAGGGCGGCCTCTGCCGTTGGCGGCCGCCGCAGATCCTTCACATACACACGAGCCCCAGGGGCCGCCAGCTGCAGCAGCGCCTGCCAGAGCACGGCGGGTTGATGCAGATGGTGCAAGAGGCTGTTGCTCACCACCGCGCTGAAACCGCCGCTCAGGCTGGGATCCGGCAGGCAGCACTGCACAAAGCGCAACCGCGGCTGCAGGGCCGGCCGCTCAGCCAGGGCGCGCTTGGCCAGGGCCAGCATCGCTGCGGCACCATCGATCCCCAGCACCTGGGCGGCAGGGAAGCGCTCGGCCAGGCGGAAGCTGATGTTGCCGGGACCGCACCCCAGATCGAGCAGCTGCGGGCCGAGGCCAGCCGGGAAGAGCTGCAGCAGCCGTTCGATCAGGGCCTGGTCGCCGGCGCTGAAATCGGCGGCGGCATAGGCCAGAGCCTGCTCCTCGCTCTCCATCAGCTCGGGCTCAGGGGTGCGCTGCATCAACGGCACGGGCATCACGGCTCGAGTGTGGAACCGCGATCCCGGCCACGGCGCCACCTCCCCCGCCAATGGTGGCAACGGCTGCTTGCACACCCCACCAGTGGCGTTATGGTTCCGACACGCCCAGCGCCGCCGCACGTGACCCTGTCAGTACCTAGACCCAGCACCACCACCGTGAGCACCGCGCTCAAGGGCCCCAGGCCTGACTTCCCCAGCACGGCTCCAGCGGCCAATCCCGTCTTCTACCGCACCTATTCCCGCAAAACCGCCAGCGGCCGGGAAAGCTGGCAGCAGGTGGCGGAGCGCAACCTCGAAGGCCTGCGCAAGCTGGGCAACCTCAGCGCCGAGGAGGTAGAGCTGATGCGGCGCATGCAGCTCGAGCAGAAGGCGCTGCCCTCCGGCCGCTGGCTCTGGATCGGCGGCACCCCCTGGATCGAGCAGCAGCACAACTTCTCCGGTTCCTACAACTGCACCTCCACCAACCTGGTGGACTGGGAAGCGTTCGGTCTGATGATGGACCTGGCGATGATGGGCTGCGGCACCGGCGCCATCATTGAGCCCCATCTGATCAGCCGGCTGCCGGTAGTGCGCAACCGCCTGGCGATCAAGGCCGTGAGCGACATCGGCGCCACCCCCGCCGCCCAGCGCCAGGAGCACACCAGCCACCGCATCGACGGTCAGCAGGTGTTCATCAAGGTGGGCGACACCCGCCGCGGCTGGGTGGACAGCTACCAGCTGCTGCTCGAGCTCTGCAGCGATGCGCGCTTCGATGCCAGCGCTCCGATTGAGATCAGCGTGGATCTCTCGGATGTGCGCCCCGTGGGTGAAACCCTCAAGGGCTTCGGCGGTATGGCCAACCCGGTGAAGCTCAAGGATCTCTACGGCCGCGTGGCCCAGATCCTGGGCAAGGCCTGCGGCCGTCAGCTCACCTCCGTGGAGTGCTGCCTGCTGATCGATGAGGCCGCCGTGACGATCGTGGCCGGCAACATCCGCCGCAGCGCCGGCATGCGCCAGTTCGCCGCCGATGATCTGGCCGCCGCCGCCTCCAAGGACAACCTCTGGCAGCAAGACAGCGACGGCAACTGGCGGATCGACCCCGAGCGCGATGCGCTGCGGATGGCCAACCACACCCGCGTGTTCCACAGCCGTCCCGATCGGGCCACGGTGCTCGAAGCCGTCACCAAGCAGTTCCACTCCGGTGAAGGCGCCATTCAGTTCGCCCCTGAGGCGATCGCCCGCTCCAACGCTGATCTGCTCAGCACCCCCGAGCTGCGCGCCGAATTCATCGAGATCTACTGCGATCAGGGCCGTGAAGAAGCCGGCCGCTGGCTCACCACCCACCACCCCGAGATCAGCGCCGCTGAACTGGAGCACCGCCTCGGCCGCTACGGCCTCAACCCCTGCGGCGAGATCCTCGGCGCCGACTTCCACTGCAACCTGGCGGAGATTCACCTCAACCGCATTGATCCCGAGGATCATGTGGCCCAGGAGGAAGCCTTCACCGCCGGTGGCCTGGCGGTGGCCTGCCTGCTCAACCACCGCTTCGAGGTGGAGCGCTACCGCCAGAGCCGCGCCTGGGATCCGATCGTGGGCGTGAGCTTCACTGGCCTGTTCGACTTCTTCGTGCACGCCTTCGGCACCCCCTGGCTGCAGTGGTGGGAAGCCGGGCGGCCGGAAACCGAGGCAGGCCTTGCCTTCAAGGCCAAGGAAGCGGAGTATCTGAGCCGCTGGAAAGAGATCGTGAACCGGGCGGTGTGGGACTACTGCGATCGCCACGGCCTGCGCCGCCCCAACCGCTGCACCACCGTGCAGCCCGCCGGCACCAAGAGCCTGCTCACCGGCGCCTCCCCCGGCTGGCACCCCCCCAAGGCTCAGCGCTTCATCCGCCGCATCACCTTCCGCAAGAACGATCCGGTGGCGCTGGCCTGCATGGACTACGGCTACACGATCGTGCCGTCGCAGAGCGATAAGGACGACCAAGGACGCCTGCTGGACGATCCCTTCGATCCCCGTTGCACCGAATGGCTGGTGGAGATCCCCACCGAAGTGAGCTGGGCCAACATCCCCGGCGCCGATGCCGTGGAGATCAACAACTTCTCCGCCATGGCGCAGTTCGACTTCTACATGCAGGTGCAGCAGCACTACACCGCCCACAACACCTCCGCCACCGTGGAGTTCCGTGAGCACGAAGTGGAGCCGCTCGCCGATGCCATCCATCAGGCGATCGAAAAGGGCCAGGGCTACATCTCTGCTGCCCTGCTGGCGCGTTTCGATGCCAACGCCACCTTCCCGCGCCTGCCGTTCGAGCCGATCGATCACGCCACCTTCGAACGCCTGCAGAGCGAGGTGGTGGGCCGCCGCCGCACTAACGACTTCTTCGAAGCATTGCAGCGCTACGACGGCGGTGAGCTGATGGAGGCGGGCCCGGCCGGCTGCGACTCCGACAAGTGCCTGCTGCCGCTGGCCAAGCCGGAGAACAACTGATCACGGGCGTGCGTTTAGCCCTGATCCGCCTGGGGCCAGCCCTGCTGCTGGCCCTGATTCCCAGCGCTCACGCGCAGGAGCCGGCTTCCCTGCGCGACAGCACCTTCACGGCGCTGGAGGTGTGCATTACCAAGCGCCAGCAGGAGCCCTGTGGATCAGCCGACACCGCCCTACAGGCCTTGATCCGCAGCGCCGAAGTGCCTGAGCAGCGGCTGCATCAGCCGCGCTGCCTGGGCGCACTGACACGGGTGGAAACCAGCCTGGCCACCTTCCGCTGGCGGCTGAACACCGCCGCTGCCCTGCAGCGGATGGTGGAGGCCGCCGCCGCCGACTGTTCAGCGCCCATCGGCGATTAGATCCAGAGCGATCGCCAGCTGCTCCAGCAGCTCGCAGCAGCGCTCGTAGTGGAGCTCGGGGGCCAGGCTCACAGGCAGGGTTTCGATCAGATCGGCCAGTTCACGGGTGCGCAGGGCGAGCAGGTTAGTGGAGAGAACAGCCATGGGGGCAACGTCTACCGTTCACGGGCTATCCCAACCATGAATCCCAGTCCCACGGGTCTCAAACGAGACGGGTGCGGGGTTGATGGCCATGAGAAACTGTCGCTAGACCCATTGTCGTCCGCTGGAGAGGTGG
>Ga0194116_10002129_pt1 | contig 26280 bp, 29 predicted proteins | sample TA2MahsurfametaG_4_FD_148617 | JGI IMG/M metagenome (GOLD analysis project Ga0194116, IMG submission 148617) | Freshwater microbial communities from Lake Tanganyika, Tanzania - TA2015008 Mahale S9 surface | ecosystem: Environmental > Aquatic > Freshwater > Lake | place: Tanzania: Lake...
TAGCAACACAATGTCAATCGCCAAACCATAATTGTGGTAAGACAGTCCACCCTTGGCATTGGTCACGACTTTGCCAGGCTTTGATCGCCCCTGTGCATACAAGGCATTCTGTTCTGCGAATGTTCTAAGTGTGAATGCGTATCTGCACATTGCATCACCTGTCAACACATCACAAATCGAATCGTAAATGTCAACGGCCTCTTCTTTGACCTTCGGGTGCAATAGCTGTATCCTTTCTAGTGTCTTTTGATCTTTCATAGTTTAGGTCGGATTTTTAGATACACATACCCCAGTACAATTACAAGCAGCAAAATCAACCAAGTCAAACGCTTGCTGCTTTGCTCTTTACTCACAGCAAGATCTTCAGTCAGTTTCATCTTGTCTTTTTCAAGAATGTTTATCCTAGCTTGGTCAAGGACTACTTGTCGAACTGTATCACGGATTTTCACGGTCTTTGTGATGTCCCGAAATTTGGTTTGCAATTGATACACGGTGTCGTTCTTTACAACCGTATTGATCATTGTATTTGTTAAGGTATCGTAGTTGATTAGTGTGTCGGACTTTGTGATCAGAACAGTATCATTTGCACAGTATCCTGAACGAACAACAACTTCAGCAACCTGGTCTAGCTTGCCCTTGTCACGGATCACTTGCTTGACCGGATTGCACCCCGACATCAGAATGGCAACCAATACCAAAATGATGTAAGCGATCAACATAAGGTTGACCGGATCATTCTGATTTGATGTCATTCTGTGTTGCATCAGCAAAAAAATTTGAAATGAATTTCCCTGCCCATCCAGCGATGCTGACATACAATGCCACCTTTTCATATCCGCTTGAAATGGCAAGACCCGAAACAAACAATGATGCCGCAGCCATGCTGTCACCAAGGATTCTGATTCTCTTGGGTGTGGGACTGAAGTAGTAATTCCAACCAAACTTCATAACTTGTTATTTTTATTGTCCTTTATTTGTTTCAATATTTTTTGCACGTTGTACGCAACAGTGGTGATGGCTGCTAATGCAGCACATAAGGTTGCAAAATCAGACAGTGTCACATCTGACATCACTTTCAAAAACACACTTGCCATGCATAATCCGATGGACTTTCCATCAACGCTATTGTATATCATTTCACTTGTTATCAACTTTTTAAATAATTATGATTCTTGAACTTTTATTTCTTCAGCCATTAGTCAAATTGTTCAAGCAATTGTGCCTTTGCTAAAATTGTCAATTGCTCATTGTTTGTTACAAAATCTTTCAGGGTTTGCTTATCAGATTTGTCAAGGTCAAGTTCATGTCCTTCGTGCAACTTTAATGCCCATCCGTAAAATTTAACCGCATCTCCTTTGCTTCCGCTTACTAATTGGTCAGCAAGTATGCTACCCAATGTTACTTCTTTGCCATTTTGGTCTTTAACTACATTACCATTTAAACTCTTGATTGGTTTGTTGAAATTCATGTTTTTTCTTTTTATTGTTATTAAATAATTTGCAAATTTAACTTACTTGCTGCCCAATTCCATGCATATTCATTAGTTTCCCAATTATCATATTCTTCACCTTCCATTACTAATTGACCTGCAACAAGCCTATCGCCAACACGACCTTCTTCACCTGAGTCACCATACAATGAATAACTAAATACGGCACATGTTGCAAGATTATCATGGTTACAATTAACCATTAGATAAATTGCATTTTGAATTGAACCATTGTACCACATAGGTACTGCTTGAATCTTTTTCATTTTATTTATTTTTCAGGGTGAAAGTTTGTCCATACTGAGTCCGACATATTAAAATATACAGGCTGCCTTTGTTGTATCGCTACATATTGACTGCTTATTTGCCTTATAGCCATCAGCATTGTAAAGAATATGCACCAAAAAAGTGCAACCATAATCTGTCTAATATTTATTTTAAATGTCATATCTTACTCTTGTGTATTCATTAATAAATGCTGTACCATTTATCCCAATGTCTGATGAATAAATAGCACAATAACCGAATTTGCCATCAAGCCAATTATTATAACGCAAACCATTGAACACACCCCAATCACCACTCGTTGTAACATTGTTGGTAGTGTTCACTGTGTTTGAATATCTTATACCATTTATGTACAATTCAAGCACCGCAACACTTCCATTGAATCTTATTGCAGCCATATACCATTTGTTGAATTGAAATGCAGGAACTATCCCAACACCATAAGATATTCTGTTTACTGATGCTGTATTAGTTGATGCATTCCATCTTACATAATCAAGATTTCTTGTCGCCTCGTTACTCAAATGCATAGAATGTCCAATTGGTATGCTACCATTACGACCTTCAACAGATATGAGTCCAGGGTAATTAGTTTGAAAACTAGAAACACGAAACCATGTAAGCCATGTAAAAGATGCAACACCTCCATACTTTGCAGTTTGTTCTAAACGAATTGCATATTGTGCATTGTCTATTGTTCTGATATTAGCAATGTAAGGCGTATCATAAAAGCCATTCGGGATATTTATAGCAGCACCATTTCCTGTGCCATTAACATATACACCAGTTCTACCATTGCCACTTGTATCAATAATATTACTACTGCTTGTGCTAAATCTACTACTCAATCCGTAATCATGCAATATTGCAGGACTACCAAATTTATATCCAAATCCTGCCCAATTATAAAAATCACTTACTTTTGGACTAAAGTATGGATATATGCCATCAAAGACATATTGATTTCCTACAAGTATTGCTAATTGGTTTAAACTATATGGAGTAACCACACCAACAGAATTAGTACCTTGATTTGCTGCTATATCTGCAATACTCATTGTCCCACTACTAGGTAACGGCATTATGCTACTTGTTTTTTCAGTTCATCAATTTGTTTCTGCTGCTCTTTTACTGCTTCAATCAATAGACCAACCATATTACCATAAGAAACACTCAAACTACCCTTTTCATCTTCTAGTACTACTTCAGGTAATACATCTCTAATTTCTTGTGCAATTACACCAATCTTCTTTTTATCTATATCAGTATCTGTTCTAAAATAACTTACACCTCTTAACTTCATTGTCTTTTCTAATGCATTTTCAATTGTATTTACATTTTTCTTAACTCTTGCATCTGAGTATGCAGTAACATCACCTGTTGCTACAACATTACCATTAGGGTAAATTACAAATGTATTTTGTATTGCTGTCGTAGAAACCGCATTATAAAATTCAGTACGCATTGGAGCATAGACATTAGCAGTTCCGTATGCATCATCTTTTACAAATCTCATACCTCCACCAAACTTCGCTAGATTTGGTCCTGCACCATGTAATGCCCAACCTTCAACTGCAAAACATACATCACCATTTGAAGGGTTATTAGGAGTACTAGCATTACCTCTAGCCTTTATACCCTTTAAACCTGCACCAACTGCATCATCACTAAACCTAGTCAATGCTAATATTGTAGGACTTGTCTGAGTCATCATCATAACCAAAGGTTGTACAACATCATAATTGAAACCTGTGATTGTTCTTGAAATACCTGTTTCCCTAATACTTGAAATTGGCTGAGTAACTGCTGCTCCTGTTACATTTGTTTGCAAGTCAAATCCGTTTGAAAATAATGCAAGTCTATCTACACCTCCTGCATTCAAGTACAAATTATCATCTGTAGTTTGTATTCTAGCAAAGCCATTTTGTGCATCTAAGTGCAAACCATATTGGTCACTTCTTGAAATAAACAATTTACTTGTAGCAGCAGGAGTTCCTGCATATCCAATTCCTAATACACCACTAGAATTTATACCTGCATGTCTTGTACCTGTATGGCTAAAGAAACCGATATTTCTACCTGCTATTCTAAATTCTTCTTCTGTTCCAGCATGGTTACCATTTTGTCTAACATACAATCCACCAACTGAATCAGGGAATGTCATGTTAATATCCCTTCTAAATATTCTTAAAGCACCTCTTGCTTCAAGTTGAAATAATGCTGCTGGATTTTGAACACCATCATTAGCAGTTCTAAATTCTAAATATGCACCATGCTGATTTGCAGTTCCTGTTGATTGTAGTTGTGCAAATATTTGTATTCTACTTCTGTAACCATCTGTATTACCTGAACGAAAAAAATTAATTACTCCTATTGCTTCATCAACATTTAAACTTCCTCCCAACGAAATCATTGCAGGTCTTGAAGCATTACCATTAGTAAACTGCGTTTCAGAAGTTCCACCACCAAATACAGTTGCTGAATCACTATCTAAATAATCACTAGGTCCAAATACTGCTTGTATTTTACTAAAATATGTAACATCTGTATCATCATTCCTAACTCTAAACTTAGCATTATTTGATGTAGTTGCACCTACAATAAACCTATTTGCATTTATATATGAAAGACCTCCTGTATCAGCATCTAATTTAATCCTTATTGTACCATTATTATACAACGAAAGAAAACCTACATCCGATGTTCCTGTAGTTATATCTCCAAGGATTGCAGTTGTATTAGCAAAGCCTATCATTTTAAGCAATGGAGAGTCAACGCCATTACCTCTAAGTGTTAAAGTAACTCCTGATTCAGGCACACCACCAATACTTGCTTTACCTGAAACAGTAAAGTCATTTGTTACTGTTACGTCTCCTCCTGCAGCTATCTCAAATTTAGTTCCAACACCTGATTGATACAATCTCAAACTACTACCACTTGGGAAATCAATTCTTGGGTTTGTACCTAATAATTGCAAATCTCCATTCATTTGTACAGATGACTCAAATGTTGCACTCTTGTCTGACTTCAAAGTCAAAGCAGTTCCTAATGCACCATTTAATGTTGTACTTAAAATTAAACTTGAATCTTGCGTTGAAGCAGTTGATGTCCAACTTGTATCAGGTCTTGCTTCTATTCTACCTCCAACAATAGGAGTACCAACATTTATACCTGTACCACCATAACCTAGTGTAAAGTTCATACCTACACCATGTCCAACACCATGTGTATTTTCTAAATTCAATGCAGTTACATGGGTATTATCATTTTGCTTTAACCACAAACCATATTGACTATATTTTAAATATCTATTGTTTGAACCTTCTGCTATAATTAACCAATTCTGTACACCTGTATATGCTCCGTTTGTGAATGTACCACGAATCAACAAAGAAGATAATACATCATTGTTTGCACCTGCAATTAAAGTAGGATACAAATTCATACCTACTGCTAATCCCGAACCTGCGGTATTACTTGGTCCAACATATAATTCTCCCCCTGAACTAAATGTAAATGTTGCACTTGATGCTATTGCACTTGTTCCTGTCCAAACAGCAATTTGATTTGCTGAACCCGAACCTGTTACTGAACCTGTATTCAAATCACTCCAACTAGCAGTAATTGTACCGCCATCTTGTTGAGTCAATGTCAATGTCTTGGTTGTTGTGCCTGTAACTGCTGCACTATTAATCTTGTCATTGTATGCTGCATCCCACGTTGTTTGACTTGCAGTTGTCGGAATACCATATCCTGATGATATAGAAAATACACCTGTCGTTGAATTGTAATCTATCCCTGTTATTGTTTCGCTGATAGATGCCCTTGCCCTTGTATCTGTATAATATAGATTTGAAGAACCTTCTGTGACTTGATCTGTGTTGTAATCTCCATTAGTTGCAACTACCGCACCCGTTCTGCCAAATACTGAAGTAACTGCATCTGTATTGTCATCAGTCCAAGACGCTGTGATTGTTCCTGCATCTTGTTGTGTGAGTGTCAATGTCTTTGTTGTTGTACCTGATACCGCTGCACTTACAATCATGTTGTCATAAGCAGTATTCCAATTGCTTGAATTGTCAGTCAGGTAAGATATTGTGCCGCTTGTACTTTTAACAATTCCAGTCCCTGACAAAGCATCTTGCTTTGCAGAAAAGGTACTGAAGTCAGCCGCACTCAAAGCACCACGATTTGTAGCAGATGCAGTAGGTATGTCAATTGTAATAGTCCCGGATGAAGTAATCGGTGAACCGCTGACTGCAATATCCGTACCAGCAGTGCCAACAGAAACACCAACACTTGTAACTGTTCCAGTCGGAATCGCTTGTGTAGACAGCAAACCAGCAGCACTTGCAACAACCATGCGTGTACTAGCACCAGCAAGATCCGACAAGGTCAAAGCTGATGAAATTGTTTTGACACCAGTGATAGTCTGTGCCGTTGCAATAGTCACATACGTTCCGCTGATGTCGGGAATATCGCCAGCCTGTATTGCACTATTGACCCAGTTAGATCCATTGTATCTTAAAAATTGTCCACTAGCTGAAGAAGTTAAAATCACATCTGAAAGCTGATTCAAGGTGTAGTCGCCTTCAACTGGCACAACTGCACCCACTCGTCCATTGAACGAAATAACACCAGCACCGGTGATCGTTTTCAAATCAGTGATTGTTGTCTTATATGCGTATCCGTTCGCAGGATCACCCACAACCAAAAGGTCGGCAAGTGCTAAACTGGCCCGGACATCTAATTCTGATATTTTTTTATTTGCCATACTCTGTTAAATAGTTATAATGCTGGATATTGGTAATTGGTTGGCACTTGACAACGATCAGCTGTGAATGGTAAATCAAGCGACACTTCCGCTCTCACTCCAGCCAATAGGTCAGGAGTGTCTTCAGTGAAATATGTCAACGTCACATTGTCTTGAATTGCAAAGTCAAAAGCATTGAACTTCAATTGTGCAACAATATCTTGTGCAATCGACAACTGATCAGATAGCACTTCCGTTTGGTTCGTTTGCTCTGCAACCATACGATCCATGAAATACAATGAAAAATTCATGGTCAATGTTGTGCCACTAATCGAAGACCCGGTCAAGTCATAGAACATGGCCGGATACACATTTTCACTTCCTTTGCTCAAAAAGTCAACCAGGTTTCCGAAGTACACGGTGTTGATTTGGTCGTGTGCCTCTGCGATGTCCTTGACTGTTTTGATCACTTGGTTCAGCGTTTGACTTGCCATTCGTTTTTTGTTTTGCTAGAAATACTTTAAGTTTTTCTTGGTTCTTTTTACTGTATGTTTTATTAGCCATTGCAACATTTTCTTGTTGGATCAATATAGATTGGAAGGTCAGCTTTGCCCATGCAGCCACAATCATCACCCATGTATATGGTAGTCGTGTACCCATCTAGTTCAGGCTGGATTGTATCTACCCCTGCACCAGGGTTGAAATACTCCGGGAACACACTGCTTGTCGCATTCTGTTTCAAATACAGAATCAATCTTTGCTTGTAAAATTCTGCCCTTGTCTTGTAATGATTTGCCACATCAATGATGTCTTGTGCAGACGGTTCGTTTTGTCCATCACCAGTTTTTCTGATCAGACCTTTGTTGTAGAACTGATAAGATAGACCGATGGGAAGTTCTGACATGGCTAGGTAAACAAGGCAGGGTGTGATGTATGTGTCAAGCAATGTGTTTTCGTTATTTGTCAGGTTGTTGTTTTCAATGCCATCTTGCAACCTATTGTATAACCCAGTCCCCAGTGCTGGCAATATGTACATATCTTGCACAGCTAGGATTTCAGGATTGATCAGCTTTTCGTCTACATTATTGTGAAGACCAGTACGCTCTTTGATTGTGTCAACTGATATGAAAAGAATGTTTCTGCTCATTTGTTTTTGCTTTTTTGTATTACCCTATTTGCTACCCATCTATGTCTGCACGAAGGCGAATCACCCCACCATCCACCGCCCCTTGTGAATACATTATATCCCAGCCTAGCAGTAAGTGATTGAATTTCTCTGCGGCTGTACATACGTCCAAGGGTCAATAACTTGCGGCAAAATGGTCTGCTTTTGGTTATTAATGGAGTCGATGTTTTATTCTTGTCACTCACTCCAAATTGCGGTTTCCATTCGTATGAATAGCGGACCACAATTACCGTGGCTGGTGGTGCGTCCACGATTTTATCCATCGGTTCAATGATCTTTCTTGATGCAGTTTTAGGATCAAATGTGATGATCTTCTTTGTTTGTAAATCATTCAAAATTGCAAGCACCTCTTCCTTTGGCATTCTCAAAACTCTTGCAATGTCATCGGGTGGGATCAATGGATCTTTCTTGATAATTTCAAGCAACTGCTTTTCACGCAGTGTTGTCACTGGTGCGTCTTCTTCGAACTTTAAAATCTCAGGATCGTTGATGTCGAAGTTGACTTCCATTTGTTGCAATACTGTGAAATTGTCTCTGCTTTCACCGTACTCTTCCCAAATACTCAAAGTCTCTTCAGTGTCTACCGGTGCGACAGCTGCAAAGGTTGCATCATCTGTTAGTGGGTCATCGTCAATACCTAACATTGAATTGATGTCCTGGTCATTAAGTCCAAGGCCGGTCTTCAGCATAGTCGTTGCGATCTGCTTTGTGATCTTTCCTTGGTTGAACTGTCGCAAAATCCGCAACAGCTGCTGGTGTTGTCTGCCTGTCAGATTTTTTATATTCTCATTGATCATGGCTTCTTGCACTGGTTGCCCAGTTTCAGGATTCATGTTTTTGCTTTGTAGTCCTACCAGTGAACGAATTTCCTCTTCAGTCATTGATTCAAGAACTTTGTTTGCAACCAATGGTGATAAAGAATTTATACCGTCAATGATTTGCTGTGCTGCACTTGTTGCTTCAACATCAATCTTTGGCAGACCTAATTTTTCACGAATCTCATCTTTTGTCATGTTCGCAACCAGCGTGGTTTCTGTGAACTCAAATCCAATCGGTTCAACAGGCATGATATACATATCATTTTTTGCACCCTTCAGCCTTCCAAGCATATTGAAGATTGTTTCCAAAAACTGCTGTTTGTCGTTGACGTATGTTGACTTGAATATTTCGTATGCGTTGCGAATTTCAGATGCACCCCCCAGCTGTCCTTCGGTCTTGATACCAAACAGCATCGGTGACACAATCTGATGACCAGCAAAAAGATTCTGCTGGATGATAGCATCAACCCTGCTGAAGTCTTCTTTTGTAATGTCAGAAGACCCAAGATCTTCAATGATTGGCTTTCTAGTTGGGTCAGACACAAATGACAAGATGAATTTTTTGCCATCGCTGCCAGTGAATCTATTTTCAAACTGCTTTGTGATGACACGTTTCTCATCCTGTGAAGGTTCACCGTTTGGAAGTGTGATCATCTTTGATGCGGAAAACCCAGTCTGTGCATTGCCAAGGACGTGACGGCTGACCTCAACATCGCTTTCAATGTAGTTGAGCGACCCCATGTAGCCGGGCAGTGCGTATGTTTCAAGACCTGGCCTGTATTCTTTGATATACAAGATTTGCTTTCCTGACCTGATCTGTGTACTAAATGCAGCAAGAACAGTCATTTCTTCCTTGCGATCGGACCAGTCTTTCTTGTACCAAAATTGCGTATTGTCTTTGCTTGACCTTATTTTTGTATAGTCAATATGATTGATTGATGCAAGCTGTCCACCCACCGCTGACCATATCACTTCTAGGTATGCACCGCCAAAAATCTCAATGTCAACTGACACTTTCCTAGTCAGATCGTTCAGGGATTCGTATTGATTAGGCTGCTTGATAAACTGATCAGCAATCGGATCGATTTCTTTTGTGGCCCAGCCGTTGCCAGTGATGTAGTTGACTTTGCCTTTGATGATGGCATTGTTCTTTGCACTTTGATTGTACAGGCCCAGTAGATAATTGGGGTACAAATTATCTTCACCGAACTGGATGTATCCACCTTTTTCGCCTTTTTTTTCTTTGAAAATCGGCTGCTTTGCTTCCGCAAAGTTTAGTATAATTATGTTTTCAGTCATCGTACTATGAATGTATTGCTAGGATTGTGTTTTGTGTATGCAAAAGAAGTTGATTCAGCAAGCTGCATGACCCCTGTCTCGACAATGCCGGTCGCATTTGCTGGGTTCGTATTTGACGTGCTGGTCTGTTCGTATATGTAGTAATCGTATTGACCTGATTCGCTATTGGCAAAATGTGTGTTGACGACAATACTGAAAGCATTGTATCTGTCTTTGTATGTACTAGAATCAGACGCATTCAACTTCACGAATTTGACCTCTGCATTTGTTGCCCTATGTACAAACCGAAAAAGATAATTCGGTGCAGACAGGGTTTGCTTTTCTTTTAAGGTCAGGTAAACTGTTTGAGTGGTAGCCTTTGTCAAATGGATCATGTCTTTAAATAGCTTTTCCCCTGTTATTTTATCGCAAACAAAAAAAGCCAGTCCATTAGGACTGGCCGCATCACTACCTATTAAGAACCACAAAAGCCTTATGTCAGGCCAGCAATCACGTTGCTTGCCACTTCAGGTGCAAGTTCTTTTTCTCCACCTGAAAACGTCAGCGTGTACCCACTGCGATCGCCCTGGGCAGTCCCTGACGCACCATTGCCACCAGTCAAATCAATACCATTGACCCGGCCCAAAAGCCAGTATTTGTCGTTGGCATCTTGAAATACTGCCATCAAACTGTTCTGTGCCAGCAATAGAATTTCATTCCTTGTATTTGCTTGCAACTTGTTCAGAATGATTGACAGTTCCTGTGCGTAGAACACAGTGCCATTTTCAACCGATGCTGTGATATTTTCGGTCACGCTGCTGGTATTCCTGACTAGCTGATATTTGTAGAATACTTTGCCGGCTGCCTTTGTGATAGCAGTAACAACACCCGATGCTTCAGTCACCGCTGTGACGTTTGCATGGGATATGAACCAGGCTGCTTTTATGCCGCCCAAACTATCTCTGCAATCCAGTGTGTATCCTTGTGTTAATGCACAAGCCATGTTTTATATTTTTAAAGTTGAAAGCAAGGCCCTTGATGGGCCTTACTTGATATTGTTAATTAGACAAAGAACTTCACAATCTGATCAGGGAAAGCGATCTGTGTGCCATATTTCCAATGCACAGCAGTCTTTACCAAATCATCATTGTCATCGTACCACATCTTGAATTTCTCGTACTGCTCATCCATCAAGTCAGTTCCAATGAAAAAGTTACTGATGCGACCAGCGACAATCTTAGTTGTACCGTTCAGACCTTGCAAAGCAATCACACGGATTTGTGTGCCTGGAAGGAAGAACTGTGCGTCAGCCTTTTCGTTTACTTGATAGTGGAACAGATTTGTGTTCTTCAACTTTATGGTGTATGTTCTAAAAACATCCATGCCGCACATGATTGCAACGTCATCTTTTGCAACGATTTCAGCTGGCAATGCTTTGTACACTGCATCGAATACACCAATTACGTTTGCTTCAGTGATATCAGTTGCAACTGAACCATGATATGTAACACTGTTGGCGTTTACAACAGATGCACCAGCAGCTGTAATCAACTTGATAAATCCGTCAAATTTATTTAAGTTGCCATTTGCAGATGCTGTATCGCCCTGCCATGATGCAGTTTCAAGTTGTGCAGCGATCTTTTCAGCCTTGCGTGCTGCGTATGCTTCAGCGAAAACCATGCTGTCATAGTTTGAACCAGCAGGAAGTGCTTGTTGCAAGAACTTAGCTTCAAGGTCACGCAGACAAAGTGATTCATTGAGTTTCAAACGACCGACAGACAATTCACGCTGTGTGAATGATGTTGTGCCTGATGCGTTGAAACCACAAGCGTCACCTGACTGGAAAAAAGCATCGGTGTCCATGATTGGAAGTTTCTCTGAAGACTTGATGCCGACAACAATTTGTCCTGCATCTTTAAGAATTTGGGCAGTCTTAGATCCCAAAACAGCAGAAGTCAGCAATGGCTGGACGTTCTCTTTTGTGTAGCTGGCAAGTGTGCCGACTGAAAAACCCATGTTATTTGATTTTTATTGTTTGATAATTGGTTTACTTTTTTATTGATTTTGCAAGGTCAAGAAACTTGTTCACCTTTTCTGAATATGTTTCGGTGTACTTGTTGAACTTCTCCTTGGGTGCTTCGGTGGGTTCGGCAGAAGGGGTCTGCATTAATTTGATGACAATGTCAGTCAGTTCTTCAACTGCTTTGCCATACTTCGCAGACGATGCTTCAGACATAGATTGTTTCTTTTTCATGTAGTCAATCTCTTTCTGCATTTCTTCAATCTTCTTTTTCATCTCTTCTTTTTCAGAAGGGTCTTCTTCCTTTTCACTTTTGATTTCATCAGCTGGTTCAGCAGCTGGTGCTTTGATTTCAGAAATAGCAGATGAGTCATCAAGTACAATGATATTGCCGTCTGCAAGTTCATGTTCGCCAGCTGGTGCTGGTGACAGCTTTCCATCTTCTCCCTTGATGCTAACCTTGCCACCGACTTCAAGTTTGTCAATGACAACGGTCACACCGGATTTTAACTTGTATTCCTTTGATGTTTCAATAGATTCAGCAGACGGTTGAACAGCTTCAGGTTCAGCTAGTGGCACTGCCACTTCCAAACCAGCTTCAGCAAACATCGCTTTGATTTTCAGAATTGCTTCTAGTGGTGTCATGCAAAATTTTCTTTTAAATAGTTAGTTCATTTTCAGTTGACCATATAGAAAAAAGGGGGCAGTGGAAACCGCCCCCGAAAACAACAACTGCTATGAAAAAACCTATTTCAATTTGACTTGTGAAAGTATCTGCTTAATCTGTTCCCACAATTGCTGTACATTCTTGATGCCTGTCTTTCGGTAGTTAAAGACACCTTCCACGCTGAACCCTTTGACTTTGCCGTCTTTTATCAACTGCCACACTTCGTCATTGTCAACCTTGAACGAACCAAACCATGATCCGTCAGGTACATTTTCAAACCCTTTCATGCCCATAATGCCACGTTTTTCATCACTGATCCAAGATTCAAACATGGTCAATCCGCTGACGGTCTGCCCTGAATCGTGCATCAGGTTGACGTTTTTCTGATATCCTTTCTTGAAAAACTTCTGTGCAATCTGCTTGATTGTGTCCTTTGTGAAGATGACATAGTATTCGCCATTCTGATCGTTGCGATATATGGGCGTGTCGGCTAGCATAAGCGGTCCACTGATGATCCTTTCTTCTTCGTCATCGATTGCAAACTTTTGTTTTTCAATCGATTTTATCTTTGCCTCTGCCCATGTCAATGCACTTGCACCGCCCCAAGCATCGTACATCAATTGACCACAACCGTCACCGTACCCCTTTGAACTTTCTGCATTCTCTTTGTGTCTTGCCAAAAAGGAATACATCCGCTTAATCGTGTCAAAGCTGATTGGTTCGCCTTTTGCTAATTGATTTGCTCTTTGTTTACCTACATCTGTTCCGCACGAACCCCATCCATTTTCTTCTGCCCACTTCAATGCAGCCTTTGCATTGTTGCTCACTGATTCAGGATAGTCTGAATAGGATTCAAAATCGGCACTCATCTTGTCGGCCTTTGGATGACCCTTGGGCAGCAGATCGTTGTCGCCTGTGTACTTTGCATTTTCGGGTCTGCCATTTTTTAGCAGATACAAAAAAGCATTGACCCTGGCAAATGCCCATTGTTCAGCCGACTGGACCTTGGGTGAATGTGATGTATTGAATGCACCAAGTCCCCTTTGGAATACAGATTTCAAAGCACCTAGTGTGGCCCTTCCGTTTTTAGTGTTGCTGTCCTTTTCGTTAAAGTCATCAACCTTTTTCTGCAATGTTTTCTCCTGTTCTTCTGTAACCTTTGCACCACGTTTGCCGGACGCATCACCTTCTGCTGTACCTTCTCCCTTTGGGTTTTTATTTGGCGTATCTGACTTGGGTGCTTTTTTAGATTCACGAATGCCACCTCTTTCACCTACTTCAGCAAAGTCGTCATCGACACACATCAAATACTGTTCGTCATCACTGAATTGCAAAAAACTTTTTTCAATGGCTGGTCTGTCAACCAAGGCCACAAAGTCTACTTCTGTGTCGCTGTCTACATCATCAATGATTTCCAGCTTAAATATCGGAAGTTCTTTTTCCATGTTATTAAATAGATTTTTCACGACAATCTTGCCGCACGGTTAATTCTTCGGATTCTTTCTTGTCCACTACTTACGTCACTTTCAAGAACGTATGCCCTTGATGTTGCTGATCCTAGTTGATTGATTGACTGCTGATCAAGGCTTGTCATGGTTGCTTGTGGGGCAGCTGGGACAATTGGTGCAGCCGTGTTAATAGAAGATGGGGATGGACCAGCATTCTTACCGCTTGCACCGCCCTTTGCTGTTGCTAGGATCTGCTTTGCCCTAGATGCCGCAGCAAGAACCGCAGCCACCTGTGTGGCATAGAAGATCGGGAATGCAAATGCAGCACCTGGTCCAGTAGCCTTTGCCGACTTCTGTGCGATGTCCAAACCTTGCACAAAACCGATACCAGTATTGATAGCAATGTCTGCAAGTGCAGCTGCCTTTGATGCAGCTGTTCCTTGTTCAAAAAGTCCAGCAAGCTGACCGAAAACACTACCAACCGCACTTGCGAATTGTAGCTTCGATTGAAGTTCAGCATCTTGGTATGCGATGCGTTGATCAGTCAATGCCTTGGTCTTGTCGTTGTAGTCTTTTTCTGTGATCAGCTTATTTGCAAATGCTGCTTCCAATGCCGCCTGTTCCTGGTCTAGCGATGCAAGCCTTTCCGAATATTCTACACCACGATCGGTGCGTAGTCGTGCCGTTCTTTCAAGTTCACGGTTCAGCTTTGCCACAGACAGTTGATCTTCTGTTGCGTTTAGCTGGTTGTCAATTTCATTCTTCTTTGTTGCGTATGCGATTTCAGCTTGTGCCCTTGCAGTTGTCCCAGCATTTGTGTTATTGATATTATCCTGAAGACGCTTTAATTCAAGTGCAGCTTCTTCCTTGAAGATTGCCTTCTTGACTTCTAGCTTTGCCACTTCATCCTTGATCAGTTCGGCATTTGCCTTCTGTGTATCAAGGACCAACTTATTCTGATTCTCTGCTAATGAATTTACAATGTCTTTTTGTTCTTTCAGTAGAGTGTTGACGTTGATCAGCTGTTCAGTTCTCTTGCCTGTGTATTTCTCTTCAACATCAAGCAATTCGCCTTGTACCCTTATTTTTTCTGCAATAAGATCTTTGTTTTTTCCATTCAATGCAATTTCTGCATTGATACGATTTAACTTTTGACCAATTAACGCCCTCTCTGCTTTTTCACCTTCATTTAAAATCTTTGCAAGTTCATTGTTTGCCTTTATTCTTTCTTCAATACTCAGCTGTTCATCGTCTCTTTGCTGCCTTAATTTTTCAGCTTGTATTTCGTTTGCCTTAATTGCTTGTAACAATTTAGCTTCGGCAATGACTGCATTGTTTGTGGCTGTTGTTAGATCCTTTGCTTGTTTTATTTTTTTATTGAAATAATCACCAGCAGCCTCTGCCGTATCTTTTATGATCTTCGTGGTCTTGTCAAAAGAATCATCCACACCAGTTGCAACATCGACCATTTCCTTTCCGAACTTCTTTGCTGCTTCCCCAGCAGCATCAAAGTTTCCGGTGAATACGTTTTTGATCACATCACCCAAATATCCAAAAGCATCGATGACAGAATTGACCCTTTCGATTAAGTTGTTTTTTATTGCATCTGCTAAATCGTCAATATATTTTTTTGGGTTCTCAAATACATCTTTGAAGAATGCGACTACCTTTGCTGAATTGTCAACTATAAAACCGACCAGGTCTGAAAAGACACCAGTCAAAAAGTTCATGGATGTGCTTAATAGATCAGCGACCTTTTGATTTTTGCCTAGCACTTCTTGGAAAAACTCAAAGCCTTTGCTTATCAGCGTTATGATACCCAGCGATTTCAGTGTATTGCCTATCGTGCCAAATGCACCAGCTGCTGACTTCGCATTCTTTTCCGCGTTCTTCGCACTAGTGCCGGTCTGCTTGACCGAATTATTCAGCTTGTCGACATTCTTATTCGCATCAGAAGTGTCGACTTGTACCTTAATACCAATCTTCTCGTTTGCCATTTATTCGTATGTTAATTCAATCACTTTTAAAAATTCGCATTTTGTGGTATCGTACACCATAGGATTGTAGTTTTCAACCTTATTCAACCGCCACAATACATTGTCAATGTATATCAACTTAGAAAAGTCAAGACTGAATATGTCTGACTCTTTTAGTAAGATATTGCAAGTCATCACTTTGCTGTCCTTGTCTGTGATTTCAGCTATGTAGTCAGACCAGTACCCATTGAATAAGTTTGCCGCAGGATAACTTGTTGCCAAGGTGAAATACAATTCCTTGGGTGATCCGAAGTTGATATCAGCTAGCGGTGCATCGGGATCATCTAAGTGTCCAGCATATCCGTATGCAGTTACTGTTGCAAGTGTTGTTGCACTAGTATTCTTTATGTCGTAGCTTGTAACGTCTGTGATCTTCTTTGATTGCATGATACGGATGACGTGTTCTGTTTTATCTTCGACATTGTTATTCAGTTTGAATATTGACGAAAACACCTTATCTTCATTTGGATAGCCGACCAGTGGTGTTGCCGCAAATATTAATTCCGCAGTCTGCTTGTCTCTTGCAAATTCAAAGCCAGTATCTTCAATGCGGTCTGCATATCCTTCTGTGTATTTTTTTTGATACTGTTCGTTGTAGTAATCAGCATCGGGTTTGTACTTGTATTCAAAGTATCTGCCGTTGATCTCTGACATTGGCTTCAAGCGTATTGGCTTGGACCGGTCCAGCTTGTATGTCCAGTCTAGTGTTGACAGACTGCTGTCCATCAAAAGCAAGAAGTCAATTTCGTCAACCTTCAACACGTCATTGAAGTCATTGATTTCAAGCAACGCTTGACCGCTATCATAAAAGTCAATGTATGGTTTGATGATTAGGTGATTGCTTTTGTTTACGTCTTCAAGCACATACATATTCATCATCTTGATTATCGATGCAAAGAAGTCACGCTGGAAGATACCTTTCGGGATGTTTGCGTTGATGCTAACTGTGTCGCCATAGGACACATCAGCCACTTGCGTTGTCAAACTGTTGATCTTGAAATATGATTGTGAATACACGTCAACATTGCCTGATTGTACGTTCACATTGACGGCAGCCATATCATAGTGAATCTCTATGTAAAAGAAGTCATTTGTGTTTATGTTCTGCTGACTTGTGCCTTCCCATAAATAAGGGAAACTAAATGTTTCAGGGTTGAATGGTGCAGTAAAATTAAACTGAAAGGTGTCTTCAGCAATATACACAGCACCTCTGTAAAGTCTTATCCGAATCTCACTTTCAACTGATGCTCCACTAGCACTTGACGCTGTGATGTCTAAGTACCCATAGATCGACCAAGATAGGTTTGCTGCAATTTGGTTTGCACCAATGTATGTGAATGTGTCATTGCCAGCTTGCGTAAAGTTTGACAAATTGATGATGTCAAATTCAACATCGTCTGTGTTTTCGTTCATTATGTTGATGCAAGTGTAATTCGTGTCCCTTTCAGCATTGACCATTTCAGTTGTGTTCTTGATCAGCTGCTTTGCATTCTGTGGTATGATTAATCTTCTGAACACCGCTGTATTGAAGTACGGTGCATCGTATGTGTACCCAGCACCAGTGATGATCTTGTCCATGTACTCTTTGACGTACAATGCTGGACGGAATGCCTTGACATCCCAGTTGTGTTTGTTGTTGTAGCTGACTTGTCCGTAGTCAATCAAGGGGTAAAAGTATCCTGACCCTTGCACCCCAGTATTGTTTGCACCCCCTTGATCCCATGACCCAGTGATGTTGTTAATGACCCAGGGATGATCGTAGTATGAAAAGTCAAGATCTTCAAGCCTAGCATTCCCAAGCGATGAAACGAATCCACCTAGTTCGCCAAACACAGCACATTCATATTCGATTGTGCCATTGTCGATTACGATTTCAAGCAGACGCAAGACACCCTTGAAAATCTGTATCTTGTCAACGTATATCACGCAAGCCGCTGACTTTGCAGCATTAAAGTTGTACCCTGCATTGGGCAAGGCTGGATCATAAAAGTTGCTGCTGCCAAACTCAAAGATGTGACCGAAGACTTTGTTGTTGACAGAATTTCCGGGCAGAATAATCGTCTTTGAAAAGGATGTATTCCTAGACGCAAAATCTTGTATGTCGTCTACGTTGTATGTAAATTCAGCCGATATATCTTGCGATAAATCAAGCCTATTATCTTCAACAAATATTTCGGTCCGAATCATCTGTACTGACTGTTAAGTTTTTTGCCATAGTCTACTTCCAAAATCATGTTGAACATCTTGTCTGCGACACGAACCTTTTCAGTCCATGTGCTTGTTTTGATTGCCATAGGGTAGTAGTATCCACCTTGCTCCATGTAGACTTCAGATGATGCTATTAATTCACTTAGCCATGTGAAGTCTGTCTGTGTAATATAGTCAGACTGCAACGTGAATGTCACAGACTGATTGACAGAAAACACATTCGCCCCTTCATGCAGTTTTTTGTATGAATCATAATTCTGCATGACTGTATTGTTCAACTGCCAGTTTGTTCTTTCGTATTGCTTGCGTTCAATGTTTTTTATTTGTCTGTTGACTGCCCTGAACATGAATGAATCATATCCACCAAGCTGATTCAAGAAGTGCAATGTCACCGGTGTTAACTTAGGATTGCAAGCCACCAATACTTTCAATTCATCAGATGACGTGCCACCATAGTTGATCTTCACGCCATACTGATAAGTCGATGACGTGATGACATTGCTGTTCAGTGTGTAATTGATGGCAACAGGGGAAAGGTCACACAGCAAAAATGATTGATACCCTGCTGTTGCAGATGTAACTGGTGACCCATCTGTTGCACCGCCTGGAAGATACTTCTGCACTGTCATGGACAAATTGGTAGTGACTGCGGCCGTGTTCATCCATCCCACATACAAGTGTTCGGTCATCGAACATTCCAGCTTTGACTTGTTACGGTTTGTCAACCATTGGCTGATGTATGTTTGGAAGTAGCTTGTGGACGGATCTCTGAACAAAGGATTATAAAAGTTGAATGCTTTGTAGTTGCCTGATGCCAAGTTAGTGTACAAGCTGCCATCATATTCTTCACCGTATTTGATCTCAAATGAAACGTAGATGTCATTGCCAGTGTAAGAAAAAAACTGTGTCTGTGCAGCATTGGGTTTGAAATAGCTGGACCAGTAATTGCGTATGATATTGGATGCGTTGAAGATGCCTTTGTTTGACGCAGGATCTGCAAATGTCTTGATCCTTGCAATCAAGTAATTGTTGACGCACACATCAAAAACATATTTGAAATTGACTTGGTTGATATTGGTTGATGTGACAACGTACCAAAGATCATCGTGCATCGATGGGTATGCTTCAGGTGTGCTGTTTATTGTTATTGCCATGGTTTAATTTTCTGAACTCTTTTCCTTGTTAATTAGCAAATCAAGCTTTCTTATGTACACACGAAGGTCCGCTGTGACTGCACTAGCCACGGCAGCTGCAAAGTCTTTTCCGAACTGTGCTTCAACAGCCTTGTCAAAAAATCCGCTGTATGGTATGCCTTCACGTTTCAATTTTCTTGATACTGCATAAGCGAAAGACCGCAGCTTTTTTTCCGGTGTCTGTGCCAGTGACTTGTTTTTCTTCTGATCGGCAGTAAGGTTGTATCTCATGTCTTCGTTGCGTCCTCGAAGACCACGTTGACGCATCCATAGTTCAATGGCTGACACCATTTTTTTTGATGGGTTCAGTGTCTTGAAACTGTACTTTGACCCACTCTTACCCACGCCACCAACACCCTTATTGACAAAGTCATAGTATTTAGAAGAAGGATCAGAAGGGTCATACCCTAGTTCAACTGAGTACCCATCAGTGTTTTCAAGAACATCAGTCGATGACAAGCCATCAGACAAGCCACCAGTGTTGACCTTGCCTTGACGATCTAGTTCTTCAAGTGCTGTGGTGATAAAGTTTTCGGATGCAAGCAAGATCATTTTCTTCAGGACCGGATACTGTTTCAAGTCCTGATAGTTTGTTTGATCGCTTGCAAGGCTATCTATGAATCCATCATTGATGATTTCATCCTGTAACTGTCTAATACTTTTGGCCATGTTTGCGTCTTTGTTCTTTTTCGTGTTCTGCCTTTGCTTTGATATAGGATAGTGCGTTCAAGAACTGTACTGTCATGATGTTGTATGCTTGTTCAAGCGTGATCCTTTCGTGTTCTGCGACAAGTGTAGCTTGGTAAATCCATCCAAACTGTCTGATAAAGCCTGATACATTACTTGTGCTTGGTACTTCGACATCCCCATCGACATCATCTGTTGCTTCAAATAATCCTGGAAAACTTTTATCCAGGTCTTGAATACATGATAAAAAAAAACAACGCTGCCCATCACATCTTGAATGGGTGCAGACAGCAGATCGTTTGCATAGTCTTCATGCCTTGTTGCATCGAATGGCAACTGTTCGTATCCAAACATGGTCCGTTTCATTGGTATGACCATGCAAGCTGCAATCCTGTGTATGTTGCCACCGAAGTCTGATGCAAAGTGCTTGGCCTCGATGTACCTAGCTGATGGCATCCTTCTGACATCGTAGTTGATTTTGTAACGTGTGCCATTGGCTTCGATATAATCTACACGGTTGATCTTTATTTCGGTGTTTAGGAATGCCAGCTGTTCATACAGTTTCTTGGAATCAAGCAGGGTCATTTCTTGAATCTGCTTTTCAGTTCTATTGGTAACGATAGCGGCAGCCTTTACAGTCAGATCGACTTCGTCTAGTTCTACTGTTTTGGTTTGTAGATCAGTAAGCTGTTGCCATTGAAATACGGTGATGTCTTTCCATGTCATGCTGTTAAATAGGGAAAGCCGTGACATTTGCGATGAGCCGAATATCGACCATAATCGGCTCAGATATCGACCACAATCGGCTCAGATATCGACCACAAGTGCAATCCTTGGCACTTCTATGGACAAAGTATAATGCGTTACATCTTTACGTTAATAAAAGTGCAATCCTTAGCACTTACATGGACTTGACCTTCCAACTTTCAGGGATATCAGGGACAAGGGATTCACCGGCAGCTGGGTTGCCGTACATCTTCAGGTCCACCATATCGACCACACGAATGTCGCCAGTGTGGTACAGTTTGACTATGAACTGCGGATTGGATGTGTTTGATCCTGCGATCAAGAAAAGGACCAGGCAGTATCCCAGTTGCCTCGCATAGGCATCGAAGGGGTTCTGAATTTCATGAAGTGTTTGTATCATGTTGATGATTATGCGAATGAATAACGCCCCGATCCCACATTCCTTGTCTTATGCTGCCACGCTAGTGCCAATGCCATCACGCAGTCATCGTGGAATCCTGACGGTGCAGAATACCTAACACCACTTACTGTGTACTGGTATTCAAAGATTTCAAGTTCTTGGCTGATCGGTCCTTCAGGGAACTGCACTTTCCTTTGTTGGATTGCTGATGCTAGTCCTTCCATCAACTGCTGCTTTGATCCCGATGTGAACTTGAACCCAGTCACCGGTACATTTTCACGGACCAAGTCTTCAAAGATGGGATCACCCACGCCAGTAGTATCCATCAAGATGGGGACTTTCGGAAGATTAACAATCGTATCCTTTGTCTGCCGCCAGTCCTTTTGAAACCGGTCGAAGTAGCAAACAGATCCTGCCGCATCCATGCCCACAATCACGGTCCAGTCCACTGACTTGGCTAGGTCTACACCGAACACAATCGGTGCAGCAGTAGACATTGGAAAGGTGCATTGACGGATGAATGATGACCCAAATGGGTTAGATGCGTTCTCGGCTGGGTTAGCCATGTATTCCTGTTGAAAGACTACTTCAGGCAGTTGCCTTTGTGCGTCATCGATTTCGGACCGGTCCATGTGTGGGTTGTCGTAGGTGCTGAACTTGAATGATGACCAATCCGGTTCACCAGCGACCCCTTTCATGTACAGGCTATAAAAGTAATTTTTGCCCCTTGGTGTGGATATGAATAACGCTCGGCCCTTGTAATCTGTAAGGGTAGGGCGAATGCTGTTCAGCCATCCACTTTCAAGGTCTGATATGTATGACGCTTCATCAATCACGCACAGATGAAATTTAAGACCACGAAGGTTGTCAAGCCTTTCACCGGTAAAGAAACGGATTGACCCACCAGTGATAAATTGAATGACCAGGTCGGCTTCGTTCTTGCTATAAATTTCAGCGGGCAGGATATCCACTATCTCTTTGAAAAACACCTTGCCCAGCTGGTATGTGGGTGTAATGTATGCGACACGTTGCCGCTCAACAGCAGTTTCAATGGCAATGCTTTGACTGATCAAAGACTTTCCGAATCTTCGTCCAGCCATCATTACAATGAATCTGCTTTGGCATTGTAGGACTTGTGCTTGTGCTGGATGTGAATTGTACAGTCTTACGTTTGATTCCATTGTTATCGATCATGCGTGATCTTAATTTCTGTCACGTCATGTTTGTTTTCAGTCTTCTCGACTAGGCCATTCAACCTTTGTGTGATTGATGGGTTATAGATCCCAGCCATGCCACCAGCGATCTGATCCTGCCTGATTGCTTCCCTTATGCGTGAACAGATAAGAACGAAATCTTCGTACCTTCCTTCCCTGTTGCTGAAGTAATCTTTCAAATCAGCCATGACACCCTTTTCCCAACAGTACAGACTAAACCCTTCGTTTGTCAACGGCTTTTCCTTTTCACGGACAATTTGTTTGCCCATGCCACCCACCCAGTCTTTGACTTTGATTGGGTTTTCTTTGGTGTGTTTGGCATAATCAAGAAACAGATTCCACATCTGCTCTGCTGATTGAATGTTCTTTGTGCCTTTGGGTCTTCCTGCTTTTGCCATTACAATGTTTGTTTGCTTTAGAATTTATTCAAGGGTTATACCAGTTATAAAGTTCAATGAACTCATCGTACCGCATTGGGGACGTAAGCACACCGGATGATACATAGATGTCAACGTATTCTTTGCCATCTGATATGCGTGGGTGGACAGCATTGATTTGAAACAAGGTGCATTTCATTATGTCAAGCGAATCAAAGCTGAAGTTGATGTCTAGTTCTTTCATCATCTTGGTTGATTCGTTATGGTATAATATTTCGACTTCAAATGGGTTCATTATCTAAACAACTTTACAAAGTCTTTAATAAAAAAAATTGATTCTAGTGTGATCAGGACAAGAAAACAAAGGCCAATCCCTATCGTTAGAACCCAAATGATTTGAAAGAATCTAACGATGAAAAGGAAGGCGATTGAACAAAATGCTTGAATGTTTTTCATAACTTTAGTTTAGAGCGTTACAGTGTGGACATATCGGTTTGCTTGTCTTTTTTTTCACTATTGTTTGCGTGAACAGCTTATTGCAGCATCGGCACTTGATCCATTTGGCAATGACATTTTTCATCTGTGTGTCTCTTTTATATCAAACTGTTTAACAGCTGTTTTCTTGTTTCATTTATTTTTGCAAGGCTATGGTTTTCAACACACCATTCATGGTTTGCGATGCCACGCTCTTGTCTATAAATAGCATCTACCGTCATTTTTTTTATGGCTTTATACCAATCCGATTGACTTTCGATTGGGTGTACATACGGACATTCGCAGTATGGCTTGACGAATGATGCAACCACAGGGATCTTTTTGCAAGCTGCTTCCAAGACTTTCAAGTTCGACTTCATGCCATTGAATCTTGAATGGACCAGCGGCACGATGGACACATCTGCTTCATTGTAGAAGTTCATGTACTGCGTTACTGGAAGGGCGGCCCGGACGTACCCAGGTACTTTGAATCCATATAGAAAGTCATTGATCATTTTGTGCCATACTGAATGTGTTGTTGTGTTGTCGGGATCATACCCACAAATGCAGAAGTGTATTTGTTTTGTGAGGTGGCCGTCACCAGCCACACGTTTCATGGGGTTTTTCAACAGTTCGACATCCTTTTGGTGGGTCATCGATCCGGTGTAGACAAACCGCACACGCTCATCTGTTGACGGTTGACGCAGATCCGTGAATTGATCTTGACCAAAGGGCAGTGCATTGGGTAGGACATGGACCTGGTTATTGATTGGAAGGATCTCATCTCGAAGTTCCTTGTTTGTGCAAGTGACCATGTCTGCTGCCTTGATGTGGTCTATGATTTTTTGGGTCGGGTATTTGCTAGAAAGGATATGCCAATAGTCAAGATGCCAAAAGTCATCGATGTCAACTACCAGCTTGAAGTCATACTGCTTTTTGAATGCCAGGATCTGATCTAGTTCAATACCTTGGATATAGCGATTGATCAGCAAAATCTGATACCCTTCTTTCAACAGATCATCATTCAAGGTGTCTGTGAAAAAAACAGATCCATTTTCGGTCATAAAGGCTAACGGCAGAAACAACCGATGATATGCGACTGCACTATTTTGAAAGCCAACAGCTATGATCTTCATGCTTTTTTCTTCCTTGCTTTTTTGGTTGGCGACTGCACATATTCAACTGGTTCTTCTATGGTTTCAATGATCAGCTTTGCTTGCGTTTCATTTGCAGCATTGATTGTATTTTCATAATACACTTGCAGCCTTTGTAACATATCAAGCACGCATGATCCGCACCAATAGGTCAGAAAGAAGTTTGCGTCAATATATTTTTGGTACATTTTTTCATACCCGGCAAGTACGTCATGGCCGATGTTTCTAGCAAATCCCAACTTGACTGATTCGAAGTTGATGATGTGATCTTCAATAAATTTGATTTCTGTTTGTGTCATGTTTATTGTTTTAAGTGTGGCAACCTCCACTGCATTCCCCATTCCACAGATCAGGTGCATCTTTCGCAAAATGTATTTGCGTCAAAGGCTTGCATGATCTATGAAGAAACACCTGGTTGTTGATTCCTTTCTTTGTAGAATTACGGATGGCTTTATCAACCTGGATGGCAGCTTTGAAGTCCTTTGGAAAATAGTTTTTGAGTCTTGCCCATGATGCGTCTGATTGGTAGGGACAGAAAACACAAGATGATTTTTCAGGGATGGACAGATTGTTTCTGTTGAACCACTCCATGACATCACTTCTTCGCATCCTTTTGGTGTCGTATTTTTCGACATCCTTTTTCCTTACTTTGAACCCAATAAATGGATAAACGTGAATTTTCCAGGACTGGAATGGATGAGCCATCCTTTCAATTTCATCCAAGGTGATTCCCTTCCACACTTCTGTTTCAGGTGTTTTCTGTTTGAACTTCAGTCCATATATGTCACGAATAGCTTTGTCAACTTGCCAAATTTTATAATCAAACGTGCATTGCCTTTTAATCATTCCCTTGTTTCCGTTTTTATCAGAAGTGTATGCCGGAATGCTTGCAAATTGTTTTCCTTTGGTGTTGACTGTTGTCAAAAGATCTTTGTAAAGATTCCTTTCACGCATCACGATGATTTCTATGCCATTGTTATTCTTTTGCCATTTAAGAAGTTCATGCATATATTTCAATGTCGCAGTCTTTTCTTTTCCGGTATCGGCAAAAACTGCGTAATCGCATCTTTCTAGTTCACCCATGCTGCTCATGTAGTACAAAGCAGTAGACTGCACCCCCATACCAAGCGACAGCACTTTCATTTTTTAAACATTAAATTGTGAAGAAAATTTCTGATGAATGGTGCAAGCACACCAGTCCCGAACATTGTCAGGATAATATTTGTGATCCACACTGGGGCGAAGTAAAGAATCAACGACACCCATACAGACAGACACATCATACAATTGAATGGCTTTCTTTTTATGATGTTAATCTTGTCAGGTATCCTTGCCATTTCAATGAAAAAGAATGTGAATGCGATTGATGCTAGGATGATTTTAATGGTTGACATGGTTTCTTATTTTATATTTTAGATATGTGCGGACCTTTCTTATGACTTTAAATAGCGACCGGTAAGGTATTCGTGTTTGCCTTGATAGTTTTGTTATGTTCTTGCCGTTCTCGGAATACAGTCTGAATATTTCTTGTTCATACCAATGCAGCACATTTATTGAACTGTTCAGCTTTACGGATATTTCTTCAAGTTCTTGGTCAATGACCTCTGCCTTGTCAACTTTTTTATCTACCTCTTCGAATACTTTTCTGAACTTATTGTGAAAGGTTGATCTGTCTGACTTGATCATATTGAGCATTGTGCGGACAAGGAAAAACTTTAGGTATCCATCATTGTACATTTGTAAAAGTTTTTCTTCGGGCATCTCGCACAGTACAAGAAACATTTCTTGACGCAGATCTTCTTGCAGATCTACTGGTTGCATCTTGGATATTGCTTGCATGATA
>Ga0194116_10002133_pt1 | contig 26251 bp, 27 predicted proteins | sample TA2MahsurfametaG_4_FD_148617 | JGI IMG/M metagenome (GOLD analysis project Ga0194116, IMG submission 148617) | Freshwater microbial communities from Lake Tanganyika, Tanzania - TA2015008 Mahale S9 surface | ecosystem: Environmental > Aquatic > Freshwater > Lake | place: Tanzania: Lake...
AATTCCCCGAATAATCGCCGAATTATAGCAAAATTATTTTATAAATAATTTTATTTCATCAGTATTTAATAAGTATTTTTTGCTACAATTCGGCAATTGCGGGGCTGCAGGAGCATGGGGGGGTAAGGGGGGAAGCGCGCTTCCCCCCAATTATATACAATTTTTCACCCGTCAGAATGGGTTGGATATGATAGCGAATATATTGTGAGAATCCAACTAAAACGCGACATAGAAGTTTTATTTTTTATTAGCGGATTTAGAAAACATTATGTTTTATCCAATCAAGAAGAAAAAAAGTCGCCAGCATTTCTAGAAAAATTGGCAGAAGAAAACTTGGATGGTTGGCTAGCAAGTATAGAAAATCGGTCACATGTCGAAGTTGCAATTATGAATGATCAAAATATTTTCGAAGTGATTTCATTTGAGCCTTTACGGAAAAATTGGAGGAATGGAAATTGTTTGGGTAGAATTCCTGAATGCAAAAATTGGGGAACATTGTATTCGATTTCTTCGCGTTCACTTCCAGTTATTTTGTATTTGAACGAAAAATATAGGAAACTTATAGAAGAATATATACGATTTGGGCTATATTCGAAATTTCCTTTTGAATACGTTTTTCAAGTTATTTTAGAGAATGCACAAATCCAATATATAAAAAATATATAATAATCAATATTACACTATGCGATTTAATTTTTCTAATTTCGGAAATTTGCCAATTTTGGCGAGAATATTCTGGAAAGTCCCGAAGTATTTGCCAGATATTCCAGAAAAGCAGACATATAATAAAATCGTTGGTATAAATTGCCCCGAATTTATGACGACTTGTGTATTCACACATAAAACAAATATGGATGAATCAATATTTAGAATAAAAAGTGATTTTGTATTCACATCTGGAAAATACAAAATAGAAGAATCATGTAAATTTACAAATTATGCCAGAGAACAACTTAAGGTAAATTATTCATTTACTCAAAAACTAGAAGAAGAACAAATTTTTTTGTATGAAAACGAGATTGGAACTCTTCCAAAAAATATAAAAAATGCAATTCAAGAAATAGAGGAAATATTGGAAGAAAATAAGCATAAATTCTTTGTTAATTAAGAATTATGTTTATCTGTTATTTTTTTTAAATTATCATAAAAATTATCTGTAATTTCTTTTATATTATTATTAGCGGTTTCAGTTAATAAATTTTCATTTATTTGCAAATTACCAAACTCATTTATATAATTAGTGACTCTATAATGGTATAATGGATTAAGAATATCATGTGTATATTTAAAATTTTTATATAAATAAATTAAATGTTGATGTTCAGATATATATTTATATAATTGATTTTCTTTTTCTTCACCTTCATAATCAAGATTATAAAATTTTTCAAAAAAATCTTTTGTAAATTTTTTTATTCCATTATATGTTGATATAAACATATAGTCAAGTCTAATATAAATAATATCATCATCAAATATAAATTTATCTAAATGTAAAGGAACTTTAAAAATTAGATCTGGTCTATATAAAATGACTCCATCATAATGAATATTATTTGCTATTTTATATTTTTCTAATTCATTAAAAGAATTTAAACGATGATAAATCATAATAATTTCATGTAATACATAAATAAAATTTGATTTATTTTTAAAATACCATCCTTTATTATCTTTATTTAGTAATTTAATATAAAAATTATTCCATTCTTCTAAATTATTTATATTTTCAATTTCATTTTTATAATTATTATATAAATCAATATCAACAGTTTTAATTTTTTCTTTTAATAATCCAAAAAGATATGAATTATCATTTTCTTCTATAAAGGATACAGATTTAAAATGATTGCCATATACATTTTTGAATTCAATTTTTTGATCCATAAATGAAGATAAAGCATTTTTTTTATGTGTTGATATAAATATATCAATATCATTTATATTTAATAAATTATCAAATAATGATTTTGAAGCAAATTCATAACTTCTTAATCCACCATTTAGTAATAATGCGTATTTCATAGTATATGTAATATTTTATTTTTTACACCTTTGCACATTTAAAACGCCGACTTAACGACAAAAAAAATATATAAAAATGTAAAAATTTGGTTATAAAAGTTTTAATTTATCAATTTCTTCATTCATTATTTTTACTATAATAATATTATAACATAATTTTAAATATTTTATATCATAATATTTAATATAAATGACATCAAAACATAAATGTGAGGATTATAAATTATCTGCTGTTGAATACTATTTAGTTGGCGATAAATCACAAATAGATGTATGTAAAATATTCAAATGTAGTCCAAGAAGTTTAATGAGGTGGGTTGAAAAATATGAAAAGGACGGTGAAATAAAAAGAGAAAATAGAAAACCAGTAGCATACAAAGTTCATAAAGAATATGTTAAATTTTTATTAGATGAAATTAACAAAAATAAAACCATAACTATGACTGAATTAAAGCATAAATTGAAAGATAAATTTAAGATTGAATTAAGTTATTTTCAAGTTCTTTTAATTTATTTTTAATATATTCCATTTTATTTTTAATGTCATATTTAATAATGATTAAATTAATTTTATTATTTTTACATAAAGTTTCTTTTAATTTATCTCTTTCAATAATATCTTGTAATTTTTGTTCATTTTTATGAAAATATGGAATATAATAATAATGTTGTTCTCCATGGTATTCAAATGCAATTTTAAGTTCATTATTATATCCATCTAATTCAAAAGGAGCAATTATTTTTCTTGTTTTAATAAATTTTTTATTAAATATTGTTTCAAATATTATTCTACATTCTTCTTCATTTTTATACAAACAATAAGGACACCAAAAACCTTTATTTACATTATGTAATGCAGATTCAAACTCGTGATTATTTTTACATTTAAACCAATATTTTTTATTACTATTGATAAATAAATTCCGTGGATTAACATTATTTTTATTCATAAAATATTTACTTTTATCGCTTGATGCAAATGATTTATTATAACACATGTCACAATCATTATTACATAATGCAAAATTTCCATAACAATAAGAACACCAATTATTTTCTAAATTTATATGTCCAGGTGATATATAAAAATCATGATTACATTTATCACAATTAAATATATATTTATTATTTGAATTTAAAAATACATTTCTCGGTTTTTCATTATTTTTATCACTCCAATATTTACTTTTTTCATGTATTGCAAAAGATTTTTTATAACAATACTCACAACTATTATCAGAACATAATTTTTTATTTTCACAATATGAACACCATGAATTATTTCTACTAATACTATCTAATGAGGCTTCAAAATCATGAAAACAAATATTACAATTAAATAAATATTTTTTTCTTGACGATTTATGTACATCTCTTGCATTAACCTTATTTTTATTACTCCAAAACTTTGCATTTTCATTTGATGCAAATGATTTTTCAAAACATATTTTACAATTTTGATTTTCACATAGTTTATGATTACCTTTACAATATGAACACCATTGTCCTGAAACAATATTTGATAATATTGCATCAAATTCATGATTACAATTATTACAATTAAATATGTATTTGTTATTAGATTTTAAAAATACATTTCTTGGATTTATATTATTTTTATCACTCCAATATTTACTTTTTTCATGATTTGCAAATGAAATATTAAAGCAAATATTACAATCATTATCAAAACACAACTTTCTACAATTACCGCCAAAATTACATGTCATTTTCTAATTATATATATAATTTTATCTTTATATCAAAATTATATATATAATTAGAAAATGACATGTAATTTAACATTAAAAATAACAAGAATACGGCATGAACCTGAAAAAAGATTTGGTAAAGAAATAAATATAAATCAAAAATTAAAAGAATTTTATGATGAAATTAAAAAACATAAATTAGAAGACATTATATGTATTGACGAAACAAGTATAAGTGGTCTTCAAAAAAGACATCAATGTTATAGTGAATTAGGTAAAAGATGTGTAATAAAAACTTCATCACAAGAAGTATTCAAAAAATATACAGGTATATTTGCAATTTCTTATAGTGGAGTATTAGGTTGGGAATTATATGAAAAAAGTGGAATTGATAGTGATAGACTATATGAATTTTTAGAAAAATATATTACAAAAAAATACAAAAATAAATTAATAATTTTAGATAATGCAAGTATTCATAGAAATGAAAAAATAAAAAATTTATTGAATAAGCATAATACATTATTATATTCATTGTTTATTATTTTTATAATCACTCTCCCATATACTAATCAAATTAAATCCATTACTTTTAATAATATTTTCTCGGTCGATTGTATTTTTGTAGAGTTCGCCATAAGTTTTTTTACTCAATAAATTCATATCATCTTTTTTATACATTTTTGGATTACCATGAAAATAATTTCCATGGAACTCATATACTGTATTTGTTTTCTCACAATAACCATCAAATTTAATTCTTTTATTATTTAATATTATTTCTTTTTCTCCTATATTTTCTGCATGTTGAATAAAAATATTTTCTTTTTTTATTATGCTATCTAACCATTCAATTGCTATTTTTGAGAATCCCATTGAACAACATTTTTGACATCCATTACCATTCAAATGATCATTTGGTGATTGTGTAAATTCACCATGTGATTTACAAATAATAATTATTTTGCTTCTAGTTGTCTTATAATTTGTTTTGGAATAATCATATAAATTATTATGAACTTTATTAGCCTTATAAATAAAATCTTCTGTTGTTTTTACAATTCCAGAGCATCTATAACATTGATTACCTTTAAGTTGGTTTAATGACATTTGAATAAATTCACCATGTTCTCTACAAATAATTTTAATTTTTATTTGTGCATTTATATATTCTATTTGAGAATAATCATATTTATCACCATGAATTTTTTTAGCTTTTTCTATAAATAATTCATTTGTAACTTTATTTCTTCCAGAACATGTAGGACATTTTTGTCCTTTGAGATGATTTATTGGTAACATTTCAAATATTCCATGTTTATTACATTTAATTTTAATTTTTTCTTTTCCATGAATATATTCAGTTTCAGAATAATCATATGTTTTACCGTGTATTTCATTTGCCTTTTCAATAAACATTTCTTTTGTTAATTTATACGGTTTTGAACATAATGAACACCCTTGTCTTTTTTTAATATGGTTATAAATACTTTTTTCAAAAAATCCATGAATATTACAATCTATTTTTAGATACTTAATATTATTTTTTTTAAATAATTCAATATATTTATATTTATTATTAAATATAATATTTGCTTCAGTAATAATTTTTTGTAAGTCAGTCATTTACATTAATATATAATTATGTCTTTATATAGAAAAACATTAAACATTTTACTAATTCTATTGAAAAATTCTTATCAGCATTTTACAAATTCAATCGAAAATTACTTTAGTATGATGAAATCCAGATTACAAAAATTAGATGGTTTAACTTACAAAGAATTAAAAACAAATATAGAAAAAATCATTAAAGATATACCAAAAGACAAGTATGTAAATATAATTAAAGGAACTTATAATAGAACAAAGAAATATAGTAAGAAACCTTCTAATAGAAGAAAAACATTAAAAAATTATTTATAATTTGCATATTTAAAAATCGGCGTTTTAAATGTGCAAAGGTGTAAAAGAATTTAAAAATAAATGTTTGAAATTATTAATTGTAGGATGGTACAACTTAATTAATCCAATAATAACTGCAAAAGATTATTTTACAATTCTAGGTTATGAGGTATATTTTTTACCCTTATTATATTATAATCAGAAATACTCTGGAGAACAATTATCAAATGAACTTATTAAATTTATTAAAAATATTGATCCAGCTGTAATGTTATGGTGGAATTGGGAAACTACTAAAGAAGTATTATTTAAAATAAAAATGGAAACTCAAAATATTTTGCATGTTTTATTTAATTGGAATCATCCTTTTTGTCTATCTTCATGGGATAATAATTATAATAGAAAAATAACATCAAAAAATATATGGGATATATGTTTTGCAACTGCTGATTATAAATTAGATGAATATATAAATTCTGGAAGTAATGAAGCCTATTATTTAAGAATGTTCGCCGATGAAGAAATACATTTTCCTAAAATAGATAAATCTTTTGAATGTGATATATCATTTATATGTACAAATTTATATGAAGATAAAGAAAAATTTCCAAATAATATAATAAATCGAAGAGAAATTTTATCAAATATTATAAATAATGGATTTAATCTTAATATTTATGGTCCTGAACATTTGAGAGAAATATTTCCAAATCAATATAAAGGATTTTCACATTTTCTTGATAACAATAAAGTATTCTACAATAGTAAAATAAATATATGTACCCATGGTGATAATGGATATAAATATTGCAATGAAAGGGTAGGAACTATTTTATCAAGTGGTGGATTAATGATGTGTGATAAAGTAGATGGTATTGAGACAATATTAACACATAATAAAGATTTTATATTGTTTGATGAAAATAATTATATAGAACAAATAAGAGATATTTTGAATAATTATGATAGATATGCACATATTAAAGAAAATGCTGTAATAACTGCTAGAAATAAATTTTCTCCAAAATATTGGTCTGAATTTATTGATTCAAAGATAAAAAATTATATACAAAAAAATTCAAATAAAGGTTTTAGTTTAAAAAAAATATTTGATTTTAATAATTATCAAAATAAAAAAGTAAGTATAATTCTTACTTATTTTAATAGAATACAACAATTAATTAATACATTAAATACTATAGAAGAAACAAATTATTCAAAAGAATTAATTGAAGTTATTTGTTATGATGATAGAAGTAGTATAGAACCATGTATAATAGATTTATCAAATTATACTTATAATATTAAAATTGTTTATGCAAATTTTGAAAGAGATGAAAATATTATAAATCCGGGATATTCATATAATAATGCATTCAAATATATTAATGGGGAATATATTATTATACAAAATTCAGAATGTATGCATATTGGAGATATTATTACTTATATTTCTGAGAATTTAAAAGAAGATACATTAATTTCTTTACCATGTTGGGCTACTGGGAATGAAGATATTTCTTTAGAAATGTTTAATAATAGGCATAATTCGGTTGAGTTAGAAAGAATTATAAATACAAGATGGCATGAATTAAAAGATTTTCCACCAGAATTAAAAGGTTGGTACAATGAAAAATTTTTAAGACCAGAATGTTTGCATTTTTGTAATGCAATTCATATAAATACATTAAAAAAAGTCGGATTATTTAATACTAAAATAGAAAAATTACTAGGATTTGATGATAATGATTATACACAACGTATGATTTATAATTATAATTTAAATGTAATTATTCCAAAACATAATTATAATTTATTTGTTGTTCATCAAAATCATGAAAAATATAATAAAGAACGTCCTTATAATTTATTTTTACATTCATATAATGAATACAGAAAAATAAATAATAGACGAATTAATAGTTATAATAATTCAAAAACAGAAAAAATAGATAATATAATATATAAAAAATATAATGAAATTGAGAAAAATAAATTTTTAGAACAATTAGAAAATGAATATAGTACTTATTTTGTATATTTAATAATTTGTGAAAATGATAATATTGATTATAAATTTATTAGAAATTGCATAAAACATAGTAATTTTAGATATCAAAAAATAATATAATATATAATATGAAAAAAATATTTGTTTTTTATTTAGTGGTTAAATAAGAAAAAATTCTCTAAAAGATAATGTATCAAATGATAATACTATTCTAGACAGTTATAAAAATATAATTGTGATATATTTATTTCAACTGATATAATAAATATTGAAAAAACATTAAATGATTTTGGTAAAGAATATACATTGCAGTGATAATGATTTTTATTTATATCCAATTTCTAATAATATTTTAGATTTTTAGATTCAAAATATTATAAAGATAATTATTGTAAAAATATTATTCATGATCGGGTTAGTTAACAGTTGATTAAAACCGTATAAAACCGTATAATGACATTTTTGAAATTTAAAATGAAAAAATAGTTTTGATTTAAAGAAATCTTTATATTATAAAATAGGAAGAGATGTTTTATGGCTTTCAAGAATCCTCTTTAAAAACAATAACAGAAACCATATTTAAAACTGGGAATTGGAGTAAAGAGAAAACACTTTGTGTTTTCTCTCTAGAGTTTTATTTCACAACGTGAAATAAAACTGTACCAGAAAAAAAACACTTTGTGTTTTTTTCTCTAGAGTTTAATTTCATAAAGTGGAATAAAACTGTAGTAGAAAAAACATAATACATGAAAATGTATTTAGTGTTTAAATTTTTTGTCTTTTATATTTTTCTTTAAAGACATGGCGTATCCGCTTACGTCATTAAAAACATTAACGTTTAATCGTAGATTCCAGAGAGAATGACTGTGATCCCAAGAAATCAGCTACACTTTCTTTTTTAATCTGATTATACGGTTTTATACGGTTTTAAGTAGCGGTCTTAAATATTTGACTAAAAAAATGATTTAAAATCTATCGTATTATAAGAAACAATAAAATGGAATTCTGCCCAGATTGTGAAAGTCTTTTATATTATCAAGAAGAAGAGGGAAAATTAATAAATTATTGCAATGGATGTGGCTATAAGAATCTCTCTGATAAAACTTTGATTTCTCAAAATGTTTATGGAAAAAGCAGTATTGCTACATTCGGTAGTCGTAAAAATTACATCTATGATCCCACCCTTTCGAGAACAGCAAAATATACGTGTCCCAATGAAAAATGTTTGACACATACCCAGCCAGAAAAAAGAGAAGCTGTTTTCTTCAATGAAGGTGATTCTTTGAAAAATATATATATATGTAGGGTTTGCCAAACGGAATGGAAATACTAAAAAATTGAAACAATTTAAAAATAATATTATAAATATACAAAGAAGCTAAAAATGGAAAACACTGAAGCATTTGAAGAAAATATAGAGAATGGTGAGCTCAATTCTAATAATGAAGGAAATGAGTATTCCAATCAAGTTGAAGTTTTGGAGAATGACGCAAAATTGGAGGATTTTAGAACAACTTATGATAAAATGATGGATAAAAATACACAAAGAAGGACGATTCCTTTTTTGACAAAATATGAAAAAGCCAGAATTATTGGTAAAAGAGCCATGCAAATCTCAAAAGGATCTCCTCCCTTAGTGGAAATTGGTGACTTAGAGAGCCCAATTGATATTGCCAAAAAGGAGCTCATGGAGCGAAAAATTCCATTCATTATTCGGCGCCCTTTGCCCGATGGTAGCTATGAAGATTGGCGCGTTGATGAGCTACGAATTATCGAATAAATAATTATGTTCTATTTGTTGTAATTCACCTGGCACAAAATAGGGTGTATTCACTGTGTATGTTTGCATAAGATGAACAGTATTTTCGGCGAGCCTAGAATGAACCGCCACATAAACCGGATAATCCACAACACTGGGATATGTCCAACTAATTTGAATATTATTTATCTCATCGGTGAATAATATTGTTATAATAGCATCCGCATTTTTCCGAGTGTTTTTACTACTTGATTTTGTGCTTAGGAGCCCATTTGATAGGAGAAAATTTGTGCCAAAAATTTGGTATGCGTTCTTCTCCATTTTTCGTTTAATGGATTCCACTGTGTCCGCTTCATTAAAAGTCAGCCACATAATGCCAATATTGTTGTTAATCGTTTTCGTATTATAGAATGCGATTGGCAAAATGCAAACCAAATCTCGTCCTTGGCTCTTCATATTAAGGCAATAATATAATCGCAGCATTATATTATAAATCATCGTGGGTTTTACATTTGCTTTCCTTTCAAAAGTTTGTCTTGCAATATAACGCCGAATATTCATACTATTTTCGAACAATGGAAGAGGATTTTGAATTTTTGGAAGCTTGTTTCGTAATAGGATCAATTTGATGGCGGCGAAAATATGGTAAAATCTGCTATGATAAAAATTATCTTTCTGTTCATTGGCTAACACTGTATAACAAAATTTGCCGATATTGGAGCCTCCAATTAGCTCGTGATTTAATTTCCCATAGAATCTATGATTTTCAATATCGAGCCAAATTTTATAATGATACTGCTTACAATTAAGGAATTCCTTTTTGGTGTTGAAGAGGTTAATATCAGTGATCTTATTTGCGGACAATTTATTATAATTTTCATTGAATTTTCCTAGTTTAGCATACATAATTTCGTTACTGATTGTATTAATGCTAGATTCATCAAAAATTGCAATACTATCAATGACGGATTGAGTAGTATTTATTATATGCTGGTAATTGTCCTCTACTGTAACACGGGACCGCCATTTTTTAGTGGCGTAATATAAGATTGGAATCCCACATATAACTGGAACAACAATTTTGGGAATATTCTTGGGCATTTTCTCTTCAAATTTATGGAAAATATCCCAGAAAATATTGCGCCCATATTTCAACCATTGTTGGTGATTCATAATTATTTATAATAATTTTTCTTTAAGTAAAATTATTCATTAAAAATTGATAGTAAAAAGTTACTCATTTTTGATAAATGATTGACATTTTAAAATGGTAAGAGCTAAACAATCTCATTCTTTTTCAGAGCAACAAAGGCTCAACACAATTGCGGATCCTACTTATTCTGCTCACGTTGTTCCAGCTAGTGTAGCTGCTTTTAAACAAACTTCAAAATCACCAAAGAACACCAAAGGTACTATCAAGAAAAAATCTGGCAAATCTGGCAAATCTGGCGTTCATACAAAATGTCCGCATGGGCGTCAAAAAAGCCGGTGCAAAGAATGCGGAGGTGCAGGCTTGTGTCCGCATGGTAGGCGGCGAAATAACTGCAAGGATTGTGGAGGGAAGTCAATTTGTCCCCATGGGCGGCGCAAAAATATTTGCAAAGATTGCGGTGGAAGTTCTATGTGTTGTCATGATCGACAGATCCAGACATGCTCTATTTGCTGTGTGGAATGTTCCCATGGCAAAAAGAGAGGTACGTGTGAAGTTTGTGTTGAAGAATGCAAACAAGTTTCGATTCTCTGTCCGCATGGACAGCAAGAAAAAGGATGCACCGCCTGCAGAGAAAAAAAGTTCATGTGCCCACACGGCAAACGCAAATATACCTGCAAAGAATGTGGGGGAGCGAAATACTGTCATCATGGGCGTATCAGAAATATTTGCAAGGATTGCGGTGGGAAGTCCCTATGTGTGCATGAGCGGCAGATTCATAGGTGCCGCGTTTGCTATATGGTATGTATTCATGGCAAAAAGAGTGGTCGATGCGAAATTTGTGTTGAAAAATGCAAACTAGTAAATGTACCTCCTTTGAGGACCAGAAAAGTGGATATCCAGTATCAAATTGAAGTGCCTTTGTCCCCTGCTTTGTCAAGTAGTTCCTGGATTAGTTCTCAGGACAGTTCCTGGAGCAGTTCAAGAAGTAGTTCTCCCCATCAAACTTTGTATGATGGGGATGATATTTTTGACAACCCACCTGAATCGCCAAACCATTTATGGTTGACCAGCTATGAGAAAGATTCTACCGCGGAAATATTTGATTGGAAAAGTGATCATGAAAATGGTAATTTCTTCTAATAGAAAAATCCTAAATTCAAAAACTATTATAATTTCTATATTTTTTACACATATATTTGAAATATATAATTTCTCACGATATCCTAAATAAAATAATATAACACGCCACCAATATTTTATTTTACATCCAATAAAATAAAATATATTCATTATATCACGTCAGATTCCAGACCTATTTTAAGCAACTGGGGTGAAATGACGAGAAAGAGCCTTCATCAGAGTGTTGTAATAGCAGTTCTCCTCCTGAACAACCTTGCCCTTCTTATCCTTAACGGCGCAGAGCTCAGGGAAGAGGTGCTGAAGGGTGGTATCCATATTGATGCGGCGCTTGTTGCTAGAATCCTGAAGATTGTGGTTCTTAATGTAAGAAGTAACTAACTTCAGAGCCTGCTTGCGGCTAACAAGGAGGTGCTCACTGTCATAGGTCAGATTATCAACAATCAGGACACCATCATTGTCATTGAGGCTCTTGTTGTTCTCAAAAAAGGACTTCATCTCGGCAGTATAGACGGGCTTAAGCTGTTGAAGACCCTTGTTGCCGTTAGTAGAGCGGTTCTCACGGCTCTTTCGGCTCTTCTTATCCAGGCGCTGGACATCACGCTCAAGTTTTCGGATATTGGCGGCAGTAGCACGAGTTCCCTTAATAAGGGTCTGAAGAAGGGTCTGGCACTGGCGGGCAAGCTCAATCAGGGAGTTTGCCTCGGCTTGAAGGCTGCTGACATCCTTGGAGTCGGCAGAGGAATCAACAACAGCTGCGGAAACAGGCTCTTCTACAACAGGAGCAGCAACGGGAGCAGCAACGGGGGCGGCTTCTACGGCAACTTCGGCATCGGATTTTTTAGAGGTTTTGGGGGCGCTTTTCTTAACAAGAGTGCTTGGCATTTCGATACTATATAATGGAAAGTAAAAATGGAATTTATACGAATTACACTCGAATTCATGCACTAAATATTCATGTCCTAAAGTATTCATGAAAAATCCATAAAAAATATAATTTTTTCACGATTTTAATTATATAAATTTTTATCAATATTTTATTGATAAAAAATAATATATTCCAACAATATAATGATTCATTGGATAATTATCAGTATAAAATAAAAAAAAATTGATTTATTTTATTGTTAAATTATTATGAATTACAAAAGTCAAAATGCCTAAGAAGATTACCTCTACTAAATCCGCCTCATCAGCTGTTGTTGCTGATCAAGCTGAAGAAATTGCTGTTGAAGCCCCCGTTATTGCTGAGCCTGAAGTAAAAATTGAAAAGAAGTCAAATGTTGAATCTGAATCTGAAGTCGATGACAAAGATGAATTGAACGCAGTTGATGCTCTTGTTATTGGATTGGCTGAAAATATTGCTGCTATGAAAGAATTAGCTTTGAGAAGTCAGCAAGATTTTAAGAAACTTATTCGTGAAATCACAAATGAACGGAAGAAAGCTGATAAGGGAGGAAAGAAAAAAGAAAAGAAGGTCCGCAATGGAACTACTGGACTTGACAATGAGCTCAAAGTGAATAGTTCTGATTTCAGAAAATTCATTGAGAAGCACTATCAGGAACTGAAGGATTCCGATGACAACCAAATCGTCAGTGAATTGAAATATGATTCAGATGGCTCTCTTCTTATTTCAAGGAAGATGGCACACAAATTTGTGAATGCTTATGTGAAATTGAAGAAACTTCAATATGAAAACAATGGCAGAAGAATCCATATGGACAATCAACTTCAAAAATTATTTCCTGAACTCGCTGAGAAGAAAGAAAAAGGTGTCGTTGTTAGTGAAGAGAAATTGTACTTCACTTCTGTGATGGGTGCTATTTCCCGTCATCTTGTCAGCGCAAATGCAAAGTAAATAAAAATTTGATGATGATGAATAAAAAAATTATTTTTATAAAAACTAAAAACAACTAAAAACTTAAAAAAATATATTATATTTTTTTATATAAAAATCAGCCAAGAATTTTTTTAAAAAATTTAGTGTCTTTGTCAATATCTTTATTATCTATATTTGATGTAATTTCTTTATCAACAAACATTTTCTCAATATCTTCTTTTTTCATCAAAGTATAATATCTAGTTTTAAGGTAACATAAAATTGTTCCAATTAATTTATCTTTATCGATTTTATCGTCTTTATACTTTATTTTTTCTGGTATTTTTGGAAAAACAACAGGGTAATTTAATTTATTTTTTATCATCACAAGATCCGCCCATGATGATGGTGTAAATCTATATATTCGCTTAATTATTTCAAATTCTATTAAATGCATTTTTAATCCAAAAAAGTAGAAATGATATTTTGGATTAAATACCACATCTTCATATTTTATTTTATCAAAAATATACCCTAATTTATCATAAAATTTTATTATATAATCTCCATAAGATTTGGATCCTTCATATGATATATCAATACATGGTAAAAATGAATTTGATGAAACATCAAATAACTTATTATATCTTTCGTCAAAATCTTTATTCTTTGTTTTAAATGGGTATATAAATCCATCGATATCATTAAATTTTCTTAGCCCATATACATATAAAATGATACTGGAAAGAAATATAAAATTAATTAATTCTGATTGGCTAAAATTTTCATAAAGTGATTTCTTAAGCGTATTTATATATACCAACTGTTGATATGAATTATTTTTAATTAATTGATTAATATCTTGTTTCGCCAATAAATCCAAACTATTTTTATTTAAATATATTGATGCATAATCGATTGTTTCTTGAAAATAATCATTAATATGTAATATGTCATAAGGTCTTATTTCATCCGTTTTCCAGAAAGATCTTAATTTTGTTTTGAATTCACTTTCAGATCCAGATATTTGACCTCCTTTTTTATGTTCGTAAAAAATAATGACAACCTTTTTCTTATCCTCATTTTTTTCCCATCCTTTTTGTATAACATTGTAATCAAGATGCCCAATCGTTTTATTTCTATCTGTTGTTAAATATATTTGAAACATCAAACTCATAGCTTCCTGGTAATTTAGGTATATTTCTTTCGTGTAATATAAATCACCATTTTCTTCTAATATTTTAAGCATTTCTTTACTATGTAAATCAAAATTTATTGCAGGCCAAATTGTTATTACCTTCATATTCGGTCTGCATTTTATAAATTGGATAAACATATCTTCAATATCAGATTGATTTTTCTCCAAAGATTTAGTAATTTTTATGGGCTTCCCAGTAAATTTTTTCGCTATTTTACTATAATTTTTGTAAAAATCACTTATATCTATTAGTTTTTCAACAAGAGATGAATAATCGTATGGTTTTATATTAAACATAGGTTGAAGATTGGGAAAATAATACCAGCTTCTTGTTTGGAGATAATATTGTGAAATAATTGTATCAGAAAAATTAAACTGAATATATTTTGTAATTGAATTAGAAATAAAATCAGTAACATATTCAAGGCAATCTGGAGCACTGATTTCCATTATTTTCTTCTTATAGGAGAGTTTCTTAACAAGTTCTTTATTAGAAGATGGGCAAAAATCTAAAAATAATGGGAGATGATCACTAAGAGGAGCAAATATTGCATCATAATTAAAAATGAATATATTTTTTAGTGTATTTTTCGATGGACAAATAAAATCGATAGTTTTTTTACCAAATATATTCGTATTTTTATTTATTCTCAGACTAATAAATGTTTTAAATATTTCAGATAATATTTTACTTTTATATGTATCATTAAAATCTCCTGATAAAAAAATATTTTTTGTTTTATATTTATCAATTGCATAATTACATATTTCCAAAATTTGTTTTACTTGTAGCAATCTAATATCCTCAAATCCAGTATCCTTTTTAAGTTTATCTATATCAAAAATTTTTTGACTATACTCAATATGTGTATTTATTACTATATAATTAATATCTTTCGTTTTAAAAAAAGCTAAAATAACAGACCTATTTCCAGTCAAATAAAATATTTCCTTTTCAAATGGTATCCTTGAGAATATCCCATTTCCAAGTACATAATAATCTATTTTTTTTAAGAAATAAGTTTCACCAATAATATTATTTACAAGCGCACTATATTGATATCCAATTTCCTTCATTTTCTGATTTAGAAATTTATAATTATACGAATCTAATGAACTAACTTTGACATTCTTATTTATATTTTTATCTATAATTGGGACAATTTCTTGTAAGCATATTATATCAGCATTAAGTGCAGTAAAAAACTGCATGAAATTATTTAAATTTCTTTTTTTTTCGTATTTTTCAAAAATTGTTACAAAATTATGAACATTATAAGATGCAATACGTGTTGTATTATTTTCTAATTTTGGAATATAAATTAGTGAATTTTTATTAAATAAATTATCAATAATATTATAATTATGTTCAGATTCAATTTTATAAGCTTTTTTAGATTGATTTGATAATATTTCAAAATTCTTTTTTAAAAATCCAAGTGAAGATAGATTATTTGAATCAGGAAATATATTATTTGCATTTGATTGATTAGGGATTATTTTTAATTTTATCATTAATATAATTAATGATAAAATTTTTTACCTTTGTAAAGAATATGGATTCTTTCGGCATAATGGACAAGAATATGATTTTGACTGAAAAAACCATTCATCAATACATTTTTTATGGAATATATGTTTGCATCCATCTAATTCTCTATAATAGTCATTCATTTTAAATTGTTGATAGCAAATTGAACATTCACAGCTATGAGATTCATTTTTAATTTTTTTAGCAGGTGACAAATGAAAAGTAAAATCGCTCTTTGTAAGCTTTTTTTGTGGATCATTATCTCCTAAATTTACAATTGCAGTTGTATATTCTTTATCATTATTTACAATAATAAGATGCTTGTATTTTTTTGTTTCTTTTATTTTTTGGATAATTTCCTCAAAAGTATTAATATTATCGCCTAAATCATGGCTATGGTAAAAATTCATTAATTATTATAATTCATTATTTTTTAATATAAATCGTAAAATTTGCAATTTTTGCGCAGTATTTACTTACGAGCCGTGGCAGCACGAGGCTTCTGAACAGCGGCAGCCGGCTTTGCAGCTGCCACAGGAGCAGAATTGGGCTTGCGAACCACCTTCTGTGGTTGCGGTTCCTCTTCTTCTTCCTCTTCCTGAGCTTCGATAACATCAGAATCCTCAACAGACTCGACATCAGTGCCGGCTTTTTGTTCATCTTCGTGTTCCTCTTCGACTTCTTCTTCCTTTGCCTTCTCAATCGCTTTGATTGATTCAGTAGCGGAAATCTTCGTGGAAGCAACACCGGTCTTATTGCTAAAAGCATAAGTAGTGGGCTTTCCACTCGACATCTTGGGAACAAGAATCTGCTGAATCGTAAGATTCACACCAAATCTTCCACTCACAAACCAAGGACGGAGGGAGACAATTGCCTTCACTCTAGCACCCTTTGGAACAAGTTTTTCCAACTGGGAGAATGACTCAATTTCAACCTCTTCCTCTTCGGAATGGTAGAACAGAAGTTCAGGGGTGACATCAGTAGAACTCTTCTTCTGAATCTTTGGAGCAATTCGAGGGGGATAATCACCACCTTCGGATTTCTTCACAGAAGATGTGTACATTGCTCTGACAACTTCACGCTGTGCAGGGGTATATTTCTTCTTAAAAATAAGCAAACTGTGCTCAATAGCAAAATCAATCATATACTCATCAAGCTGACTCAAACTTTCAATCAATTTATCATCATGTTCAAGAGAAATATTCAATGAATAATCAGTCTTGTCTCCTCCTTCAAATGCTTTCACACCAAATGGAGCACGTCCAAAATTGGTTTCAACATAAAAAGTAGAAGCATTGTAAAGAAGATAGCTTTGAAGGCGATCATTCTTTTTCTTGGGTTCAGTAGCAGTAACGTTAGAAACGTCAAAGTCTTCGGTAGAAATAATACGAGAATCGGCGGTAGATTTAGCGGACATTTTGCGTAGGGTTTTGTAATACTAAAAAGAATGGGTAAAAAATAAATCAATTTTTTTTTATTTCAACAAAAATTGAATAATTATTATTTAAAATATTTCATATAATATACATTAAAAAATGCAAACAGTATATTATGATCCAAGTAAATGCATGTCCATTCGGGCACGTCATCAAAATATTCAATGTTGTTATGATAAAAAGCCAAATTCAGACTATTGTGGAATTCATACAAGAAGCCAACATATTATTAGGATTGATTCTATTTTGGGAGCACAACCAATGATAGCCCCGGTGGCTGCCCCTCAGATAATATTTGAAAATATAATTCAAGAAGAACTGGTAGTACCTCAACAGTCTGTTGAACCGATTATCAAGAAAAAAAAGTCATCTTCCAAAACCAAAAAAGATGATATTTATACATATCATGATATTAAGGCAAAAACAAGAATCAATAATGAAAAATTGGAGCGTTCCTGTGAATTTTATGGAGTTACATATGATGCAGAAGTACCTAAAAATTCTTACAAAGCATTAAAGAGATTAATAATAAAACGTCTTGAGCCCTATTTAAGCCACGAAGGGTCTATTATTTCGATTCAAAAAGTTTTCAAAGGATGGAATATTCGTAGAAGACGAAATTGCAATAATAAAGAGGATTGTGGAACCATGGATATTCTCTATGAAATCCCAATTCAATACTATATTGATTACAAGGATGAAGAAGATTTCACTTATGGCTTCGATATTCGATCACTTCATATGATTATGTCGGAGACCACACCAATTAATCCATTTACGCAAAAGAATATAAATTCTGAAAATGGTTTCTTTGAAAAATATACGAAAAAAATGACTGCTGTGAAAGAAAAAGAAGGGCGAGTCAAATATGACTCTCCCAAACTCACAAAAGAGCAGCGATTTAATCAAGTATTGGTTCGCGTATTTCAAAAAATAGATATGCTAGGTCACTATACTGACATAGCATGGTTCCAAAATATGAGCCTTCGTGATTTAAACAATTTTTACAAAGGTGCATATGATATTTTTGCATTCCGCGCACAATTATCACATGAAGTCCGCAAAAAAATAGTCCGAGATGGAATATTATTCCAGAATTTTATTGGAAGTCTACACCATGTTCAAGAAAGAACAAAGAATATTCTTCAATATGAAATTCTCCGAGAAATTGAGCGTATATTGGATGAAGGCGAGGATAAAGATAGTAAAATTCTCGGCATTACTCTCATTCTAACCGTTTTGGTGGAATGTAGCCATGCCGCAGCCATGGCTTTACCCCATCTTGTCCAAAGTTCTTTTGATTAGTTCGCGTACATGAGCCCCGAAATACCGGCATCAATGCGTAATATATTATAATTCGTTGCATAAATATTCAATTGTGTATTTTTCTGAATTACACATTCATTCAGGGTAAGTTCCAAGCTGGCATTATCTAGCCTACTAAAATTACACGTCCCCGTGGGCTGGTGGATTTCGGGCTGGAAGCAGAAACTATAGAGATATATGAAGTTGCGGGGAACACGTGTATGATATTGATAAGGTTGTAGCACCCGGAATACAAAAGGCTCTCTTCTTCTAAATCTCTCTTGTCCCTCCATGCGGATCGTTGCCTTATCTATTGTATCTCCTGGGATGGGCTCACCATTACTAAAATCAAAATATTCATAAGACTTATTGGCGCCTAGCTGATAAATTTTGTCTGTCTGTAGAACCCAAATGATTTCCTTGACAGGATGATTGAATGTCATTGGAATAATCACATCCTTTTGATCAACGCCAATTGTATTCACTTGCAATTGCTCAATTAAATATTCCAGACTACAGCTCGCAAATTTGCGGCGCTCTTCATTCTCTAGGAAAATATAATCCACCCAAAGGCTCGTCTCTATTATGTTCTTCCCTTGTATCATAGAACTATCCTTTCCACCAAGTCCAGGAGGTAATCCATTACTAGATATCCAGAGCTCATCAAATTGACGAAATGCAACCACAATGCGGACCTTGCTGTATTGCAAGGCTATGAGTGGCAATGCCATGCCTAAATAGCGATTAAACCAGAATTGGAGTGGGACGTATAAATTGAGGGGACCTGGTTGTGAGTCCGTATTAAAATTGGGTTCTTTGCCAACCATAAGATTATACGCGTATTCCTTCTCCGCTGTTAGGGTCAGCTCACTCCATATTTCCAGCCATTGACCAAAATGTCGGTCAATGATTTGACCGCCTATTTCTATATCAACATGGCGAATAATGGCGTGCCCTATTCCATTCACCCAGCTCACTGTATAATCTGGATTATTCTGGGGTTCTGTGTTCAGATTGGGGAGCCTTATGTTTAAAAATATTTGGTGGACTAAATCTGCATTTGGGTCAATATCACAATACACCGTATTTCCAAAATTGGCATCACCATGGAACATCTGTTGGATGCTCTCTATAGCGAAATTTGTGTATCTCTTATAAACAGCTATGAAGAAAGTAATTTGTGGATTACCCGTTAAATAAACATCTTGCGGACCATATGCTGCTAATTGTAATAAGCCTCCTGGCATATTCTATATTGGAATAAATTTTTTAAATATTATTATAAAAGAATTGGGATTCTACAAAAGAGCGATCAGCTCCTGCAAAAGGCGCTCCAATTCTGGAAATGTAAGCCGTTCTGCTGGGTTGATTGCAAGTCCTTTCTCCAAAATTTGAAGCAGACGTATTCCAGCCCGTGATTTGTCAGTTTTGAAAATGGCTGGGATTGGAGGCTCTGACAATGGCTCTAACAATTTGGAAATCTTCGATTCCACATCGATTCGAGAAGCTTTCTCAGCAAGAAAAAAATGCAAAATCATCGACTTTCCTGTAAGCATCTCAATCAGAAATGACATCAAAGCCCAAATCTCAGATTTGTCTGAGTATTGGGCTTTCAGAACCTCTGGCGCAATGTGTAACACAGTGCCCACACATTTTGGGTAAGACTCTGAAACTTCGCAAGCCTCTCCAAAGTCAAACAAAACTAGCCTTTGTGTGCCATCTTCATCAACCTTTATCCCACAATTTTGAACCTTAATGTCCCGGTGCAGAATGCCAATGGAATGAAGGTGTTCTACTACGGAAACAAGCTGCTGAAACAGTACGAGATGATCTTTGAGTGATTGTGGCAGATTTTCTTTGGTAAGCGGTTTAATCATGTCCATAACAAAGAAAAACCTGGATCCATCATACCAAACTTCTTCAATTGGAAGAATATTGGGATGCTTGATTGTCAGTCCAATCTCTGCTTCTTTCAAGGCTTTATTGAACTTATCTTTTTCACATGGTGCAGCATTCAAAGCTTTGACGGCTTTGGATGTGCCATCTGGCTTTTTGACTTGATACACAGTACCAAAAGTTCCCCAAGCGATCTCATCGACATCATCTTCTGGATAATCAACCAATGGATTTTCTTTTTTGACAAAAGATGGTAATTTGGGCTCAAATACCGCCAATAATTCAGGAGGAATATGAAGCGTTAGCTTTCCTTGCGTAAATGCCATCAAAAACTGATTATTTTCCTTAAAATATGATTTGAAAACCCATCAATTTTTTATATAATTAAAGACATCCGCATTATTACCATTATGACATCAAATGAACACCAAATTGCCCATATTGTGAAAATAGTGAGTCACTTGATTCAACAAGATGACATCCACAGCCGTGGAAATATTGTTGGTGATAAAACCATATATGCCAAAGAAGGGCTTTATGTTGGCGATTATAATCCCAATTACGACTTTTTTATAAAAGGGCGGGGGTGTATAACCGGTGATATTATTGTCAAAGGAAATCTATTCTACGAAAATGCGGCGGGGGAAGCCTCCAATAAAAACTTTATGGATGTTTTTGTAAAGCCCAACAGGAGCACCGGATTTCGCGTTAGAGACGATATAAGCGCCAAGGGGCTAATATGGGATTCTCAGGAAGAAGAGTTTGTTATTGCTGATGAACAATTCATTGAACATTTAAAGCCCAGACAGCCGAATTTTTTGTCTAATTTACGATTTAAGAACGCCAATTTTAACAATGGATATTGCAAAAATATTGTGGTGGAAAACAGTATTATTGGAATGGGCGAGAAAATAAAACTCGAAAGTGACCTGGTTTTAACTGGGAATTTGAAAATAAAAGGGAATATTTATTCAGCGACGGATATTTTATATATAAAAAGCCAGATGACAACGAAAACGATTAAAGTAGAAGGATCATTATTTGTGGATAGTACTGTTGAAATAGGAAAGGAATTATCTTGTCATGATTTGCGGACAAATCGTGTGGATTGCGGCGACATTCAGGCGCATCATCTCCAATTAGAAGGTGACTTAGGGATAAAAGGGGGTTGCGAAATTGGAGGATATTTTATTTCTTCCAAGGGGGCAGAATTCAGGGCTGGAATGGAAGTAAAAGGGAATTTATATGTGGGGAAAAATCTTGTTTTCACTGGTGAAGAAAGTGGAATTGCGTTTGATAAATTAACCAATATTGAAAATGCCAGTGTTAGCTATATTAATGGTAAAAAAGTATCGACTTATGGCGAAGTGTTAGTGAGCCAGGGGGCACAGGAGCTTTCCAATAAATCCCTGGGGACGAATTTGGATGCAAAGAATTTCCGCATTAATAATTTGGAATTTCCAATGGAGGCGGGGGACGCAGTGAATAAAAGGTATGTGGATCAATTCGTTATTGGCTGCCATTTTCTGGAGCCCGCTAGGATGACTTCTACTGACAATTTGGACTGCTTATTTGCCGCAAGTCATTATCAATTGATGAGCAAAGAGATGGGGAGGCTAACCTTGGATGGCATAGATGCAGAAATTGGGGATAGGATTTTGGTAAAACATCAGAGGACAAAGACGGAGAATGGGATTTATGTGGTTGTAGCCGTGGGCAATAGAAATCAACAGTGGATATTGCAAATTGCGGAGGATTGGGAGGATATTATAAAGAATCGCCCGAGATTAACGCCAATGATTATGGTGAGATATGGAACGGAAAATGGGCGGAAAGTATTTGGGATGAATGTGGCGTATTCCACCATTTGGGAAATGGGGGGGGGAAGTGCGCTTCCCCCCTTACACTAACGAATCGCAAGCGATTCGTTACCCCCCCCCCATGCTCTAGCTGCCCTGCAATTGCCACATTGAGGCAAAATTAATGATGAAGTTATGATGGAATAAAATTATTTAATAAATAATTTTGCTATAATGTGGCGAAGAAGAGGGGTATTTTTATTCCATACCGATTCTCAATTATTGCCAATATTTGCAATAGGAAAGCGTTTTGGGGGTTAGCACCTTTTGCCACGAAGTGGAGAAAAGGGGTTTTTGATGTTACAAAAAATAGGGAAAATTTTATTCCATACCAATTCCAAAACAGAGTTCAACTTAATTCACTTATTAATTTTTCCATTTCAAGTCTAACATCTTCTAATTCTTTTTTATCTAAAATTCTAGAAGTTTGTATTGATTTATATATTAGAAAATTTGGTATATTTAAAAATTTATGAAGTATCTCTTTTGTTTTTTCATTACTTATTTGTTGTTTAATTTGATCTAAAAGTTCTCTAATACTTGCATAAAATCCATATAAACTTTCATTCATCTTGTTATTTTTTGAATTAGGCACAGAATTTTGTCCAAAAATAGAATTATTACCGTCTAATAAATTACCCCAATCAATCATTCGCATTATGTTTGGATGTTCATCTAAAAAAACAATATTACCTTTATGTAAATCTGAATGAACAATACCTACATTATAAAATTCATATAAACCTTGAAAACAATTTACTATTCCTCTTAATAAAGATTGAATAAAATGAGTATCAACCATACCAGAATATTCTTCGAATTTATCTAAAAATTTTTCAATACTAATGCCACCATATTGATAAGTAATTTTAAAATTATATTTCTTCATTTCATTCTTTCTTTTTTGCTTTATATTCGGTATTGCATTTATATTTTTTGATAATATTTCTCTATAACCTAACATTTTAACATGATATTTTCCAGCTTCATCTATTCTATTTAATGCTTCTTCAAATGCAATTAATTGGGCTATTTGTTCTGGAGTAGCTGTTATTAATTTTGATACTGTATCTCTATTTTCGGGATTATTTATATTAGGTCGTAATACAATACCTTCAAATCCTTCACCAAGAATTTCTATAACACCACCCTTCATTTTACGATTTTTCTTTTTCAATTTTGCAATTGGTTTATAGCGAATTACGCGTCCCTTAAGTTCTATAGGTTTATCTAATTTTTGCATATATCCAATATATGAACCATAAATTTTCTTACTAGAACCTTGTGTGGTTTCTCGAATACTAAATTCTACCTTCTTATTTTTATTATCAGCGCACAATTTTGAAACAGCTTTCCTTGCTGCAGAAGATGGAGTTGAAGAAGTATAAATACCATGCTCTTTATTTCCAATCACAACCGTAAAATGGCGTTTTGTTGATGACATAATATTATGAATAAAAAAAATTGATTTTTTTATTCCCTAAGTTAATAAAATATAAATATGACAACAAAACATGATTTAGGGCAATATTTTACAACAAATAATAAACTCAAAGAAAAAATATTTGAGTTTATATTAAATAACCCATCTAATATTTTAGAGCCATGCATCGGTCAAGGAGATTTAATAACATTTATAACAGAAAAAATACCAAGTGCAACATTTGATATGTACGAAATTGACACAAAAATTAAATTATTAGACAAAATAGATAAAAAAAAGATAATTTATGGCGATTTTTTAAAGAAAAAATTAGCAAAAAATTATAAAACAATTATTGGAAATCCGCCTTATATTAGAACTAAAAATGGAAATTTATATATTGATTTTACCGAAAAATGCTATAATTTACTAGATGATAATGGTGAGCTAATATTTATAGTTCCTTCTGATTTTTTCAAACTAACAAGTGCATCAAAATTATTGAATACTATGATGATGAATGGAACATTTACTCATATATTTCATCCACATAATGAAAAAATGTTTGAAGGATGTTCAATTGATGTGATTGTATTTCGATATTGTAAAAATAATTCAATTGAGAAAAAAGTATTATATAATGATAAATTACTTCATATTACAAATAGTAATGGATTAATTACTTTTGGAGAAGAAAATAAAAATAATAATATTCTATTTCAAGAATATTTTGATATTTATGTAGGTTTGGTAAGTGGAAAAGAAGAAGTCTATAAAAATAAAGAACTCGGTAATATTGAAGTATTAAATGGCGAAAATAAATTAGATAAATATATTTATATTGAGGAATACCCTTGTGAAAATGAGCGAATAAATAAACATTTATTAGACCATAAGAAAGAACTTATTGAAAGAAGAATAAGAAAGTTTAATGAAAAGAATTGGTTTGAATGGGGAGCACCAAGAAATATTAGTTCAATAAAAGCGAATTTAAATGAGGAATGTATTTATATTTATAATTTAACACGAAAAACAAATATAGCATTTGTGGGAAAAGTTAATTATTTTGGAGGTGGATTAATTATGCTTAAACCGAAGAAAAAGTGTAATTTAAATGATATTGTATCTTACTTAAACAGTAGTACATTCAAAGAAAATTTCTTGTTTTCAGGAAGATTTAAAATAGGTCACCGCCAAATATCGAATTCTTGTATTCCAAGCGAATATTTACAAATCTAATTTCTGCATATTTGACATAAATGTTTCTTTCCAACTTGGACAGGGCTTTTGCAAGCATCCAATAAATAATTTTATTTTTCTATTTATTTTTTCATATTGGAATTCTCTATTTTTGCTCCAATTTACTTGGAACGGTAAATTATTTATATTTGGTGTCAAAATTGATAAGCCTTTCACACTATTTACAATTACATCACTCGCATCAGTTTTATTCAATACAATAAAATAATAATCCTTTTTATTATTTTTGTTATATTCCTTTTTTTTCAACTTGTCAAAAAGTACATTACTCATCTTGCCATTTTCATAAGATTTATCTTTATGAATATTCAATACTTCATTTGTATATGCATAGACACACATTGCTAAATTACCAGTATTATCACTTGTTTGTAAAGTTGTTGTTTTGATATTGACTGGGAGCCAGCCATACATATTGTCCAATACCAAAATATCATACCACATTCGAATTTTAGGTTTTTTAATTTTATCGCCGAACTGTTTAACTAATAATTTAATTATTTCATCTTCATCACTGCAACTATTTATTCTACCATCTTCATTTTGTTTTGAAAATTGGAATACTTGTGCTTTTAGATAATTTTGAATTTTATACATGACAAGTGGTAATCGTTTTAGTCTAAAAATACATCCGCGGAACCATTTTTGTATTTTAATTATTTTAGCTTCATCAATGGATAAAGATGAAAATGATTTGATAATTTCTTCAATTTCTAAACTCATTTTTACTTAGTGGAAAGTATAAATGATATTTATTTCATTTTTTGGGGGGGAAGCGCACTTCCCCCCTTACCCCCATGCTCTAGCATCCCCACAGTTGTC
>Ga0194116_10002137_pt1 | contig 26229 bp, 24 predicted proteins | sample TA2MahsurfametaG_4_FD_148617 | JGI IMG/M metagenome (GOLD analysis project Ga0194116, IMG submission 148617) | Freshwater microbial communities from Lake Tanganyika, Tanzania - TA2015008 Mahale S9 surface | ecosystem: Environmental > Aquatic > Freshwater > Lake | place: Tanzania: Lake...
CCCTTGTTAGGGGCCTAGAAGGCCTTAATTCTGCCCCCCCCGTATCAAATAAGCCAGTTGCTGCTTGCCAATATATGTACCAGCCCATTAAAAGAACTACCGAAGCTAGTATAGCCGACCCCCAGGCCCCCAAGCTCACTAGCCAAGAAAAGATGGCTAGCTTTGGCCCAAGAAGGAAAAGGGGGGGGAAACCCCCAAGAGCAGAGAGGGCTGACAGGAAGGCCAAGCTAAAAACCCTACCATACCTTTGGGGTTGCGGCCAAGATACTGAACTTGACCTCACTTCTAAACTCCAACCAAGGCCCAGTAGGGCGCTAAAGATAAAAACCATTAAGAGGTAACTCAGTAAAAATACAATCAACCCCGTAGACCCATTTAAGGAATCCATAGCCGCCCCTGGCATTGAGGGGCACCACTAGAAGGAGTAGATTAGGCCAACAACCCCTACTGTGATTACCATAAATGTCTCGATTAAGGCAAAACCCAAAAGAGCCTGAGTAAACAGTGCGTCTTCTAGGTCTGGCGAGAAAGAAAGGGCTTTGATGAAGGATCCGAATATTGCTCCAACTCCAATTGCGCACCCTCCTAGTGGGGTGACGGCGAATCCCATTGCTAGGCACTTTACAGCCTTTACGAAGACCATAGGGCCTCTTTAGCCCTATGGTCTTCGTCTTTATAGGGATTGTTAGTTGGGGGGTACCTACCCCAAAAGGTTAAAAAGGGCTAGGGCTAGGAAAGAAAGTCCGACAAAGGAACTCCCAGCTAGGGTTAGTGTAGGCGAGGTTTGGGAACCGAGGTGGGGTAGGAGGGCGGCAGCAGCTATTACTAAACTTGCAAGGACGACGCCCAAAGCTGAAGAAGCAGGGCTTATGAAGAGGCCCAAGAAGAAAGTTGTACCAACAACGAGGTGGGCAGGGTAGTAAAAGAAAAGGTAAAAGATTAGGCCGTTAGAGGGGAGGAACCTGTACCAGGCCAAAAGGAGGAATTGGCCACCCCCCATTAGAAATTTAAACAAAAGGACTGTGGTGAAAAAAACCTCCCCCCCCCTGGTTGGGAGGTTTTCTTGGCAGGTTAAAGACGAAGAATTGGGAAAATTAACCAGCCCCCCTTCCAGTCCCGTTAATCCTACCCCCATGAGGAGGGTGAGGGCGCTTATCCCAGATGCCCATACAAAGATAACCAAGGCATATATGAGTCCAGGGGCTCTACCTACCTTTGCCGGGTCCAATGGTAGGCTTGGGTTAGTGCAACTTAAGGACCACACAAGGACCACACCAATAAGCTCTAAGACTAGGAGTGAAGTAACCAACTGAGTTGTCAAGGACAAAAATCCCCATAGGGTTGCTAACATAGGCCCCATATACCACATAGAGAACCCCATTGCTCCGGGCCTCTCTGTTTTTAGCCCAATTACTGTAGAGGCCGCTAACGGGAGGCTTAGCCCCCCAAGAATTAAAAACAAAAATTTTATACTAACCTGGGTTAGGCTTAGTTGGCCTTGGCAGACTCAGCCCGCGTACCCACGGTAGGAGGCCATAGCCGATATAACCCCCACAAAAAGAAAAAGTTGTATCTGGTAAACCTTTAATGCACCAACGTCTTCGTAGCCTTGCGAAGGGGTAGAGGAGTTGGCTGCTTTTGACAGGAGGGGGAGGGCTAGCCCCAAAAAACACCCATATAGGGGTAAGAGGCACCAAACAACAACCCCTACGGCCGTTGAAAAATCAGAACCAAAGAATGATGACATCATATTTTACCACATGTGGGGTTTAGTAATAAGAAAGAGAGTGGGACAGGCCTAGCCACTCGGTTGGGGTATAGGCACTCCAAAATCCAGAGGGTGAGGCCACGGCGGCTAATAAAACAAACATGACAAAAATAAAGCTTGGGCTATAAGCTATAGGCCTAAAAATACCAAACCTATAGGGTAGGCTAGACGGGTGGGAGCCAAGCTCCCCGCTTAGGCCCCTTAAGGGTCTAAGGAATAGGGTTAGGTATAGAGTAATTAGATAAAGGGAGGAGAAGAACCACGTAAGTTGGAGAACTTCTAGTCCCCAATGGGAGCTGGGGGAGGCCCAAGGGCTGGAGGTTGTTATTAGGGCTTTGACATGCCAGGCGAAGGCCCCTGGGGCTATAGTTGAATTTGCAATAGCAAGCCCCAACCCAGCATGGGTTAGCCATGTAGTACGGGGGTGAGTAGCTATAAACCTAAAGTCTGATACCCCATGGTGGGCTTGCATAACCGCCCCAAACCACACAAAGGTGTAGGCCTTATTGCAACAGCAGAAGATTAGTAGGAGCAGAGACTCCTCCCAGGCTCTGGCCCCCAAACCAACTATTACGTAACCTAACTGGCTGGCTGTAGAGCAGGCAAGGAGCCGCTTCCCATCATGTTGAAAAAAGGCTAGGGTGCTTGCCCCAACCACTGTCAAGGAACCCCCCCAAATAAAGAGGGTAAGCAGGTTTGGGGCTAACTCAAATAAGGCCCTTTGGCGGAAGAAAAGATAAAAACCAATAATAACTAGAGTTGAGGAGTGGAGTTGAGCGGAGATTGGCACAGGGGCCTCCATAGCGTCCAACAACCAGGGGTAAAAAAAAGTCTGAGCGCTTTTTAAAAAAACGGCGCTTGTCAGCCCCGCTGCTAGCAATGTTGAAAGGTGGAAGTAGGTTGGCCCAACGGGTATGTATTCGAAGGCTATTAGGGGTATAAGGGCCTCTATTTCCAAACAACTAGTGGACATTAGATATTGAGTCAGTAGAAAGAGGTACCCAAAAAAAAACATGTCCCCCACCTGAGATATACAAAAGACCTTTAACCCGGCCTTAACTGTACAAACCCTATGAGTCCAAAACTGGACTAGCAAAAAAGATATAAAACTTATCAACTCCCATAGGGCTATAATTAACCAGAGGTCGGTAGCCCCAAAGTAAGCTAAGGCAGCTTGGGAGAAGGAGGCGCTTAGCAGGGCTATATAGCCCCCCTGGGCGTCGAAGTCGAAGTACTCTAATAAAAAATAAAAACAACCAATAAGGGCTGTCGCCAGAACCCCCCAGAGGGCTGCCGACAGGTCATCAAAAGCTAGCAAGAGGGTGAAGGAGGGCATGGGGTTGGGCACAGATATTGTCCCCACACTTATTACCAAGGTGGTGTCTGTGGTCTCTAGAAAACCATAACCCAGTACTCCTAGGCCTAACTCAAGGAGGAGGACCCATAAAACCAAGTCGGCTATAGAGGTATCATCAAGCCACCTAGCGTAACCAACTGCCAGTAATAGGGCTATGGAGCCTGCAACTAGGCCGGTAACAACCATTTGAGGTCAGGCCAGTATGTTACTTTAAAATTTAATGAGATCTCCCCACTTCCTTGGCCTTAAAACCAGTTGGGCCAGCCAAGCCCTCCTCCATATTCCTACGGCATTAAGGTTTGTTATAGAGCGGGCAGGCGACACCCCTTGCCACCCATAGGCTTTAGAAGAAGAGGGGGCGAGGCTGCCCCCAACCCTAGGGGCCTTTACTGATGGGCCTTTACAGGGTTGCGACAGGGGGGTCCCACGGAAAAAGAAAGTAAAGAGGCTGTTAGGGCAAAGGCCCCCCCCCTTCCAGGGGTCTGTAGAGGTAAAATAGAATGTTTGGGGGCCCCCCCAATTTTTTAGGGAACAAGACAGGGCTATAGTATTTGGTTTCACCGAAAAAACCCTTACCATGAGCACCCAGGGCTACCATCTTTTTTGGGCTAGGGCGGGGACTAACCTTTCGTGGAACTGTTGCCTAAGGTGCATACGGGACAGTCCACCAAAGCGTAAAACTTGGCGTGGTCGACCAGAGACCCTGCACCTTTGGGTTAGCCTGGTCAGGGCCCTTAACCCCACCAAGGATCGCATCCTTTGGGCTGATAAGACCCTGCAAGCAAGGGGAACATGGTGGTCTTTTGTTATAAGTCTAAGAACCTGCCTCCTAAGTTGGCACTTAGATATGACTAGCCCCCTCAGGGCTTCTACCCTAAGAAGGTTTTCCTGGCGCGTCCTCCTTGAACTCTTTAGGTCACGATCAAATATCATAAGGGGCCACCTAGTAAGGAGGCACCCTACCTATCTATTTCACCCAGGACTATGTCTAAAGAGCAGAAGGTTGCTACAAAGTCGGCAAAAAGGACACCCCTTGCTACAAGAGGTATTAGGTGCATATTATGAGAAACGGGGGTTCTAACCTTCAACCTATAAGGCCGCACGCCCCCGCTGCTAAAGAGGGTAGCACCAACCTCACCCTTTGGTCCCTCCACGCCCCCATAAGTTAGCCCAGGGAGGGAGGGGTGGCCCTCACTTGAGAGCCTAAAATGGTGTATTAGTGACTCCATTGAGGAGTAGGGGCCTTTGGAAGGTACAAGAAAAAGGTTCCTTGGGTTAGAAGAGGGTGCGGAGGGGGAGGGCAGTGAGGGGAATGCAGGAACACCCCCCCCCAAAAGGGACCTAGGCTCATTTGATTTGGCCTTTATCACTGGTGTGAGCATCTGAGCGACTTGGCTTATTATCCTAAAGGACTCGACAACTTCTTTGATTCTTAGTAGAAACCTGTCTAAGTTATCCCCCCTTCGCCCTAAAAAGGTTCTGAATGTAAGGCCCCTATAGGCTCCGTAGTCCGGGTTCGATGCAAGCCTAAGGTCTACGCACAAGCCTGCGCTTCTTGCCACCACACCACTTATGCCGTGGGCCAGGGCTTTATTTTTGCTAATTTGGCCCAACATAGCCAGGCGAGTTTTTATAACCCTGTTGTGTAGCAGGCCTAGGAAGGCCCCGGAGAGGGACCTACCACATCTTGTTAGAAAATGAGCAAGGTCTCTAAAAAACCCCCCAGTTAGGGGGGTCAGGTCTACTGTAAATGGTCTGTATAGGGCCGTATGCATACGGGCCCCGGAGGTCCTCTCAAAGAGCTCCATTAAGCGCTCCCTTTCTTCAAAGGCCCAAAATAGAGGCCCCATGACCCCTAGATCTAGGGACGTTGCTGAAAGGGTCAAAAGGTGGTTCATTATCCTACTCATCTCATCGAATAGGGTCCTATAAGCTAAAAGGGCCCCGTCAAGGGGCTTATTTTGTAGGCCGTTTAACTTTTCTAAGGCGTGGCAGTAGGCATGCTCTTGAAAAAGGTTTGCCACATAGTCAAACCTATCAAAGTAGGGGAGGGCTTGCAGAAAGGGCCTAGCCTCAAAAAGTTTTTCTGTGCCCCTATGCAGAAGCCCAAATTGGGGGTCAACTCTGTCTATTACCTCCCCATTCATCTGAGCTATCAGCTTTAGGATCCCATGGGCAGCTGGATGCTGGGGTCCAAAGTTTAGTACGAAGCTTTTGATGTGGCGCCCCCCCAGTCTCGATTCTAAGGGGCTTTGGGGGGACCCTCCAGCCGTTCCTGTTAAGTTAAAAACTCCGGTAGGGGACATGTTTGGGCATTGGTGTTAGAAGACCCAAGGGGAGGAAAGGTAGGGTAAGTAGGCTTTAGTGTTGACAACTTTGTTAGCCCTAAGGGTTTGAAGGGGCTTTCCTGGAAGGTTGTTGGGGAGGGTGGGAGCTGCCACAGCCCCTTTGGGAGATCTACTGAGAGTAACAGAGGCTGAGAGGTTATTACTGGTTGGGGCCAAGGTTTGGTCGTACAGCCTCCTCCACTCTCCTAAATAAGGCCTGAAGGTTGGGAGGCCTGGTTTGGGGTTGGAGATGCAAAGAGCCCAAAGGCTGGGGCCCCCACTGAGGGGCCTACTAGCCCAGCTACGGCTGGCACTTACAGAAGGTAGTCTCCAGGGGCAGGGGGCCTGGCCCTCTACCAAACCCATTAACCCCTGGAGGGAAAAAACGGTGGTGGAGAACCCTAAGGGGGCCCTAAGGGCCATCTGGGGGGGGTTGAAGGTTCCTGTGGGTAGGGCGGGGCCCCTAGTGGGGTTTAAGGTATCGTCAACTAGTAAGAGGGCGTTGTTCCTGGCTAAGGCAAAGAGAGATGATACAGCGGTGGCCAGAGAAGTAGCAGAGTAGCCGGCAGCTAGGCTTAATCCAAGAACAGAGGCCCCAAGGGGCTTTGAAAAAGTAAAAACCTTGGGGGAGGATGTTGGTCTTGTACTTTGACCAGAGATAGAAATGGGGTGGGAGGGGGTTTTGCTAAACCCTAAGGCTGTTTTTCTGTCAGCTGTAGCCCATAGCCTCCTACGGTCTATCCAGGCTAAAGTCGAAAGTTTTAGGGGTGAAAATTTCATTTTAGCCCACCCCCAAGCCTTTGGAGCCCCATAAGGCTCTAGTGCCTGTACTTCCAGTTATACATTCTAAAGGTCAAGAAGGGTACGGGCTTCCTAAGGGTGAAGTTTTCAAGTTCCTTTGCAAGGGGCTCAGCCCACAAGGATACTGACCTTGTAAGCCCGTCAACTTCCCACCCCCTAAAGGGGGGGACCCTTATAATTGAGGTAAGGGCCTGCTTTCTGCTCCTTGAAGGTATAGAGGGGCCTGCTATAGTAACCCTGTCTCCCTTGTATGTTTGAAAAAAGGGGTTAGAGACATAGACCCCATTAACAAATGCCCTCTCCCCCCACATGGCTGGGGTAGGAAGAAAAAATGAGGCCTTAACTATAAATCCTATACTTGAGGTGCACATTCTTATAAACCCTAAGCCAGTTATGTGAGATAACTGGCTTATGTAATTTGTAAATCTTCTTTGGCGGAGCCATGGTAAACCCCAGCACAGGCAGTAGTGCAACCTTAGAAGGCGCCACCACTTAGAAAGACCAGGCTTATACCGGGTTTGTACTATCCTTAAAGGCCCCCTCCTTTTTTTATTGGACAGTGCTAGGGGCCCTGGGAAGTTAGAGTCCAACCCCCTCCTTAGGGGATAGGCTTTCTGATGTGGTGACCCTGTGCCTGGCGACAAAGAAAGGGGGGGCTGGGGCCTGTCCCCCCTGTTTGGGACGCTAGCCCAAGAGAGGGGGGTCCTGACCCCAGAGTGTTTGGGAGGGGGGGATCCTGCCCTACCCCCCTCTACACCCTGGTCACTGCCCGGCCTTCTCTGTAGAAGAGGTAGGATCCCCCTTTGGGTTCCCCTATTGGAAGATGGGCCGTATTCACGAGTTTTTGGCCTTGCTCCTGTGAAAAATGGGGGGAAAGAAGAATGTTCAAACTCCTCACCGTGTGGCGTTTTTTCCACCCTATAAAGGCTTATTCGTAGGCCCTCAAGGGCCTCCCAGAATAGGCCCACCCTACGGGCATGTGCAGAGGGCCTGCCAAGTTTTTTTCTCCCTATAACTAACCTCTTGTATGGCATCCCATGGCCCCTCTCGTGGCTTGGTAAGGGGAAGAAAAACCCCCCCTCTAGGAAATTAGGGGATTTGGCCCCCCCTGGGCAAGTCTGAGATAGGGAGGGTAGGCGCAAAGAAACTATCCCCCAACCAGTGTCAACTAGGCGGGTGGGTGATAGGTCTCCACAGCCGCTAAAGTCAGGGGAGGAACTTAGGAGGCTTACCTTTAAGGTCGAAACTCTCATATTTTCCCACTTAGGTCCTAAGGGCCTACACAATGTCATCAAACAAGGACCGGTACCTACGCCTCCTTATAACCCGTATCAAAGTACCTTGGGTATGTTTGGCCCTAAAAACCCCTCTTTTTTTTATTAGGGTGAGCCCATTCCTTAGGGACCACACCCTTGAGTTATCCACAAAGCGCTGGTTATAGCAAGCCCCCATTATTAGCCCCCTCACGACAAACCCTAGCCTAATTGGCCTGTACCTTTTCCCCCTTATATACTTAGGGTAAAAAGCTATAGACTTAACCGCCCCCTTGACGAAGTTCCCTACAGTAGACTTCTTACGCGTACTCCCCCCATAAAGGTGGAAAATCTGAATTCAGCCCACCCCACTTTGGTCTACTGCTACAGCTTTTGTTAGTTTTTGAAGCATTTTTTCCCACCCCTATTTCTTAGCAGAGCGGATTTGGGAGGAATTTTTCCTCCTAACTTGCCTCCTAAAAGATCTTACTAGCCTTATCCTGGAAACCCCCCTAAGAGCCAACCCCTCCCCTCCCCCATAAAGTGAGCTCAGGGTAGTGGCTACGGCCAATGAGGCTATCAGAGCAAGAAGCAAGAATAGGTTAAGAAGTAGGGCTTCGAAAGCCGCCGTCTTATAAAAAAATAGGTGGAAGACCCCAACAACTTGTTCTAGCCAGTCCCCCTCCCCCTGGGGGAAGTCTGTTAAAATTAAGAGGAAGGCGGGGTCCTCCTTTGACCCTAGGGCGGTAACCCCAAATAAAAATAAAACAAATAAGTCCCCCACAAAGAGGGTGGACCTTGCAGATGGGAGGGAAGATGACCCGGGGTACCCCTCTAAGTTGGACTGAACTAGGCTCAGGCAAACTAGGACGGAGCTGTAAGTGGCAGCAATTAGGAAAGCCAGGAGGTCTAAGTCAAAGCGGGTTAGCCACGCACAAGAGGCAAGTATCAGAACCCCCCCCGAACCAATCATTGAAGTGGTAGACATTGCCAGGGAAAGTTCGCAGAAAGACAATACGAGGAGCCAGAAAAATACTGTGTCTAGTGACATACAGACTCAACCCCCGTACCTACCCTTGGTAGAAGCTGAGGGGCCCCAAAAGGCTCTTAATGGCCTCAACCCCCACAAGGGCTCCAGGGGCTGAAAACATCCCAACAATGATGCATATTAGGGCTATGTTTCTCCCAAAGGAGGTTAGTATCTGCCCAAGACTCCTTGAGGTATTTTCAAAGCCTTGGGCCTCCGCCCCCTCCATAGGCCCGGAAGCAAGGAGGGCCGCCCTCTCGGCCCATCCAAAATTGCTTAGGTTTGTTAGCCCAGATAACATTGTAGTGTGCAAGAACTCGTCGTAGAAAAGTAGTAGGGCGTAGTCCCAGTGGCCACTGTCTTCGGAGGCCGCCTCCGCCAAGAAGGAATTAAGAACTTCCCCCCTGTGGGTACCTTTTGTGGGAGGAACCATAAGGGTAAACAAAGACGTAGCAAAAAGGAAAGCAGACTCCCTAACAGCCCCTATGGTTGCCCCCCCCTTCATTTTGAACCATAATTTGAGCCAAAGCCAGGTTGCCTTACACCTTTACTGCTACAGGGGGTTAAAGGGGGACTTTACCAGGCCACCATAGGGGCTAAGGATCCACAAGGAAGGTGCCTTAGAAAAGGTGACTACCGCCGATGAGGGGTTTGCTATATACAAGTAAAAAAACCTAAGGGTGGCTCGTGTAGGCTTTGAAGCCTTGCTTACCCTAAGGTATATAGGGACCAGCCTGGGGAAGCCCCCTGTAGGTTTGGGGGGAACGCATTCGGGGGTTTTAACCCCCGAATGCAGCAGAGAATTTATCAACGCTAGGACAACTGGAGGTTTCCTGTAGTACCTGTTAAGAGAAGAACGCAGCCTCAAACGCAGCCTTTTTGGAACCCTGAGCCCCCTTGAGGGGTTGGGGGCTTCGGGGAGGTTTAATTTTAAGGCCGTTAGGGCCACAAGTTTAGCACTGCCCTCACGAGAACCCCCCTTCTTTTTACGACAACCTGGGTTCCAAGAAAGCCCATTCAGCATAGCCCACCACCTTTAGGAGGCCCAAAACCTCCTCCCTGCAGTTCTCACAATCCTTTTAGCTAACCTTTTCCGTATACTCCTAGCTTTTTTAGGCCGGCGGGGTCGTTTTATCCTTGTTGGAAAAAAAAGGACTTGATCCCAAGTAAGGTGGTACCGGGAGTGGTGGGGGGGGAGCCCTTTCAAGACCTTAGCTTCGTATGCCAGCATCTCATCATCTAAAGCTATTAGGCCCCCCCTACCAAATTCCCCTAAGGAGGCCGCCATGGCCTCCTTTACCGTATCCATTGACGAATTGGCACTGGTGGGCATTCTAACGTCCCAAAGGATCTCCATCGTGATGGGGTGGGCGAAAATCTGGTTAGAAGGCCTATTAACTGCCCTCCATAAAAAATTAAAGTTAAAAAAGGCACCCTTTAAGGAGAGGTACAAAGGCACAAAACTGTATAAGAGGAGGTAAGACCTTAAAGCCGAACCCATAAAGGCCTCTATAAACTTTGTACCCCTGTATTTACGAGAGTACCCAAGGAGGTGGGCTACCCAGCTCCCTGTGAAAAGAGTTAGGGGAGTAGTTACTTCTGTGTCGGGGCCTGCTGTAGTTAGAGACATTTCTGCAACCGCCTGGCGCCCCCTCCTACTAAGGGTTAGAGAAAGCCTAACCCCCCTTAAGACTTCTAGGGAAGGGAGGGGCCTCCGCGCCCTGTTTAGTTGGGTTAAGGGTGCCGGTGGGAGGTCCCACCATAAAACCTTAGAATCTAAATTTTTTTTTGGGGTTACCTTGGTGGCGGTGCCAGAGAGGCCGGGGTGGTAGCTCCACCTAACCCCCCTTACCATACCAGAAAGCGGGGGTTCTAGGCTTAGGAGGGAGGTTTTTAGATTCCTCATTTTTAGGCATGACCCTTATTGGCCCTCAAAAGATTTGAGGAGGGCCTCTAAGTTAAGGGGGGGGAGGCCATAGGGGCCGTTAGCTGTTTGAGAGTCAAGTCCCCTTAGGAAGGAGAGGCACCAATCTAGAAACAGCGCAGGGTGGGAAACGTTTACCATTATAGGCATCCAATGGTGGTAACGACCACATACCTCCATACACTGGCCCCAGTAGGCCCCCCTTCACCTTAAAAGAAGGCGGCGGTGGCTGTTGTAACCAGGGATGCAGTCAATTTTTACGTTAAGGCCAGGTATGGCCCAAGAATGGATAACGTCCTTTGACCCACATATAACGTGCATGGGTATGTCTGAAGGCAGGGTTATACCCTTGGTCACACGCAGCCTCCTCGAAGTGCTTATGTCGCTGTTTATGGGGAGGTAACCTTGGCGAGGCCTTAGGGCAAAGTCTAGGCCCCCCAACAAGGAGAACTCTAGGGAAGCCAAAGCATTAACTAGGGGATTCGAACGGTCGTTGCCCCCTATGTTTAGGGCACCAAGGGTGGGGACCCCCCCCCTAAGGAGTAAGGACTGGGAGGTTAGTATGGCGGAAGCTCGGCCGCTTAGGCGGTCTGATGCCCTTTGCGTTGAAGTACTCACATAGGGGTTTGTCTGGGGGTAAGAAAGGGAACCCCACAGGGAGGCCCATTTTGCAGAACATGAGGCCGGGGCCATCCCAGCAGCTGGCCTAACCTCCGCTACGGAGTCGTCAAACCCTGGGAATTCGGAAGTGCCCACAAAAGGCCTGGTTCCCCTGGACCCAAAGGAGTTTTTTAGGCCCAACTCGTTAAGGGCTAGCAAGGAAGACCTGAGCAGGAGGGGGCTTTGGGCCGCCCTTGGGGCTGGCCCGGTTGCCCCCCTACTTAAAGAAGACCCAGACGTAAGGGGGGCTAGGAGGGGGGACCAAGAAACAAGGTACCTTGAGTTGTGGTCGCTACGTCGGGTAGTGTTTATCTCTGGGGTCCACTTTAAGTTTACAAAAGAGGGATCCAGGTCTTCCATAGGGGCCGGGGTAAAACAGGCCCAAACTGAGGACCAAGCGCCGGTTTGAGTATCCAAGCTTGGGGGGGTTATGTAAAATTTTGGAGTTGAGATCCTTGATAAGGTTAACGCGGGTAGCCCCATGGGGTGGGAGGTCTTACCAAGGCTTAAGGGGCTCAGGCCCTCCTTCAACCCCTCCAGAGGCCTCACCGAAGGGGAGAGGCCGGAAAAGGGGCGCCTTAATACCCCTCCCCTAGAAAGTTTATACGAGGGGTAAGCAGAAAGGCTGGCTGTTGTAGACCACCCTAACCCTAAAATTGAAAGGGGATTAGAGGGAGATATGAGGGAGGGGGTGGAAGGATTTTCCAATTTAGCCGCAACCATTGACGGGTCAACCAGTTTAGAAGACCCCACCCTTGCTAGCCTGGCTTCGTCCAAACCTAATCCCGGAGCGCTGGGCATGGTTTTAAGGCGGCTGGGGGATGGCTGGTGAAGGTCTACCCCTTGAATTAACCCTATGGGGCCGAAGCCATCTATCTTCTTAGGGGTTGAGTTGGGGGCCTCCCAATAACGAGGCCCTGCTGAGGGTTTGCTTTCTGGGTAAACCTGTGCAATGAGGGTAAAAGAAGAGGGGACCCCCCTGGACATATACCAAACAAGGTAGGAGGGAGTCAGGGCCTTAGTAGAAGGCCTTAAGGCCTCCGGTTCAAGGGGGGTGAGGGGGAAGCCCCTTAGGCCTAGAGCTAAGGGGCTCAGGAGTGAGTTTAGTACTGACGGGGTCCTTTGCCCCCCAAGAAGGGTGGTAGGTTGGGGAAGGGCAGACCCAGAAAGGTCTGGCACCAAGGCCCCCACCCAAGTCTTTATTGAGCTAGAGTCTATCTCCACTTCCAGGGCCAAGGATGCCAGGGTCCAGGAGAAAGGCAGCCCAACCCAGCTTCCGGGGTGGTTTAGAAGGGTTCGAGAGTTCAAATCAAAGGGTAGGAGGAAAGAGCCGTGGGAGGCCCCCCCTAACTTTTGGGTGGAGGGAGATAATTCTAAGAAGGAAAGTAAGGAGGCTTTTACGGCTAAGGCAGAACGAAGGGAGGCCTCTCGAGCGGCAACGGGGCTGACCCAGCCATGGTCCTCTGTTGATCCAAGGGCTGTGCTACCCCCTCCGGTTACAGCATCTGGCCCTGTCCATACCATATGTTGGGTGGATGGTAAAGAGGGACCCCGTAGATTGTTTAGGTCTAATCGGCTTAGCGTAGAGGCGGGGAGGGGGGAATTTACTCCCGACTTTAACCCCCCAGAAATGTTTTCTAGGTCTGGCAACCCGGTAGGCTCAGGCGTTGACAGGTGGCCCCTCTCAGCCCTGGTTTGAATGTCGTCTCCTTCAAGGACGTAAATATTTGCCGTAACCACGGATGAAGAGGCAAATGAGGCGGCCTCAAATTGGGGGGCTAGGTGGCGGTAAGTTAGGTGGATACGAGACCCCGATATGTAAGCTGTGGGCTTTGCCCGGAACAAAGTAGGGGTCCCTAGGCCAAAGCTAGGGGCCTCCTGCATTCCAACCTCAAAGCTCTGGGGTACCTTTACGTCGGACTTGAAAGGGGGGTTACTTATCTCATTTAACGTTGCGCTGAGGGCCTTCCTCCAGTGGAGGCTTGGGGCGGTTGCTACTGCTTTAAGGGAGGAGAAGTTTCCTCCGGGGATATCTGTAGGCAGCACAAGGGAGAGGGCAGAAGAGGTGTTTAGTCGCCCACCCCTGCTACCATGCCTATTTCCTATTGTTGCCCTAAGGGCCCATGAATCCCACTGGGACGTTTCTAGGTCCTCTACTGGAGAGGCTTCAAAGCGGACTATCTTTCCCCTACCCACGACCTTGGGGGCGGCCTCTAGGAGGGCCACTATATCACGAGGGAAGTAGTAGTTCCACCCCCACTGGTATGCTACAACAGTAAAGGAGAAGGCTGTCCCTGCTGTGTTCTCATCAAAGTTTATGGAATGGGTACTAGCGTGCATAACCATTGTCGCTGACCAGGTTAAGGGTAAAACGGCAGTTACAAGGTCCCCGGTTTGAGCCCTGCTAAAACCCCTTGTCTCACGAATGGGGTGGGCTGTCTCTGCTCTCCTTACCCTAAAATCGTACAGGTACCACAAAAAGGCCACTGTGGCAAAAGTTGAGACAAAATAAAACCAGTATATTAGGTGGGAAAAGTCTGTCCACCATGGAGAGTTTATGGTCCCAGGCAAGCTGGGGGAGGTGGCAAAGCCCAGGGGCTTGTGAACAATGGCCTGGAGCTGGGCTAGGAGATCTCTAGGGGAAGTTTCCCCGCCTTCCACCAAGGAGTTTGTCGAACCCCTGTAGAAAAAACTAGGGATCTTTGACAAGATGGAAATCCAAAAGGAATCGTAGTTAGGAAGTTCCAAAACCTTTAGCAACTCAACCCAAGGCTTTATAAAAAGGTTTTCCCCAAAGACTTCGGCCTTGGGGGCGTAAACATACCCTAAAGAACACTCGGCTGTGAAGTCCTGGAGGTCAAAACCCCTATCCAGCTCCCGCAATACTGTGTAGCTTAAGAGCAACAGGGACTTGTCGTCCCCAGGCTCGTTGTTTTGCCCCCCAGACCTATTTCTGCTGGTGTTAGTGGCCTCCTTTTGCATGCTCCCAAATAGGTTTAGTGTTGCGTTGGGCCCCTTTTCCCCATCGGTAACAAGAGTTATAAAGGCCAGAGCTAGGCGGGACAGAAGCCCTGCCAGTGCTGCCATAGCAATGGGCATCAGAAAGTTTACTAAGGAAAACGATAGGGGAGCAGCCAACATTTTTCTCCACAGTTTTTTACCTAACCCAACTAAGGCCTTGGGGCTTAACGGTAGGCACTAACCTTACCGGCCTTCCTTACTATTCTTTGCCTCGAGAGGCGTAGGCCTCGGCTGTGGTACCTGTTTGGTTCCCTCCAAGAAACTACTTCTGACAGGAAATTTTTCAAAACTGCCATATTCGAACTAAAAAAAATCATTTTTGTTTTGCTACCCTTTTTTCACCTTACCCCCTTTGGGGGCTTGCATGCAACAAGGTGGGAGTGCCCAAACCTTAACACGAGGGCCCCGCGCCTCCTGTGCCAACGGAAGCTTTTACCCTTAAACCTTAGTTTAAGGGTAACAAGGCCCCTTAGGCCTCGGAGGGCAAGGCGAAGCCAAGAGCCTTCAAACCTACTAAAGCCTAACCTGGAGGGGCAGGCCACCCAAAGCTTTATAGCATTAAAAGTGTAAAGGCATAGGCGCCCCAGGCCCCCCTGGGGGGACGAAAGGAGGACCCAAGGCCCTAGCCACCCTGTTGGTAAGAAGGTCATAGGCCTCTTCAGCCTCGGCTTAGATGACTTAGCTATGCTTTTCAAGTTAAAGGGGATGGCCCTTTTTTTAGCCACAGACCTTCTCCTTTCCCAGAATATGTTTAAGGTCCTTACTTGAGATGTTGCTAGCATGGTATACCAGCCTGTGATTTAAGTCTTTTCTTTGTAGTGCCACGGGTAGGGATTGAACCTACGGCCGCCAGGTTTTCAGCCTGGCGCTCTACCACTGAGCTACCGTGGCCCCCCTAAATGGGGTGTAAGTAGGCTAGGGTAGGATCGCCCTAAGTTGTTGCTCTATGCCTAACGAGGACCTTGTCGAGGTCCTACGCTTTTGACCTGACTGTAAGGCCCTGAACTGGAGTATTTTCATCTCACTCACAAGCTGCACCCCCTTGGAGACCTTCTTTCTTTTTTTGTTTGCTGCCCTTGCCTTAAATGCGGCAACCCGGCGGGTTCGGCTTAGGGAACCCCACGTCAGGCCCAGGTGCCACTTTGAAGGAGAAACCACCCTCCACTTTTTACCCCTATGAACGCGTATGCTCTGCCCAAAGTGGTTTTTTGAGATTGACCCCCCCCTTGATCATATGTTAAGCAGATACAACTGCCTTGCCTGGCCCAATCTAGTAAGAATCTTCTCCAACAACCTAGGGGACCCCCTAACCCGCCTCCTGCACCTTAGGTCCCCGCTACTTTTGTAAGTTACCCTCCCTACGACTTTTAACCTTGGCGGGAGGGGGGTAGATATCATGTAGGCCCACTAGGGGTCTAAGTGGCCTTTACGGTAGGTCGGCGTTTGTCAAGAGAGCCAAGTTTAAGCTTTGGTCTGGGGGGGCGGGGGTACTTTGTTGTTCTTCCCCATGGAGTTCGGGGGTATCTAACGGCCTTGGTTCTACCCCCGTGGGGGTGGTCATTGGGGTTCTGGGCAACCCCCCTAACTATAGGGGAGAAGCCCCTCCGCCTGGAAGACCCGGCGGTGGGGGTAAAGCTGCCCTTCCTCTCTATGGGGGATACCCCCCCCAGCAAAACATAGGAGGCGTTGCTAGATATAAACAGTTGCCCAGAAGGCAAAACAAGGAGGGCCCACTTACTCCAAAGGTGGGGGGTTAGGACCAGGGCTGTGGACCCAGGGGCGCATACCAATTGGGGTTTGAGGCCATACTTTGTTGGAAACATTGACGCCCGCGTGTAGGGGGCCAGGAGAGTTAGGGGCCACCACCAAGCAGGTTGGGCCCCCTTTAAATCGCTAAGGTATTTATGGTGAGGGACTACGCTGAAATACTCCAAAGGCCCCAACCCCGAAGGGGTGGGGGTGAGAAACCAAGCCCCCACTGAATTTTTCACAAGGGCGAGAGTAACGCGGGTCTTGGGTTGCCAAAACAACCCGTAAATTAGGCCTAACATCCTGGCCCCTGCTGGCCCCACAAGGGAGTGGGAGAACTTTCTCTTGGCGTACCTTGCCCCCTTAGACCATATTGTCTTGTTACCCCCCGCCTTTGAGCGCCCTGCTGCGTTTAAAAACCCACAACTTAACCTAGATTTTGCAGAGGGGGCCCCAACCTTTGGGGGGAGCCTTAAGTGCATCCTGTACCTTACACCAGGGGACCCTAGGCGGGGGGACACCAGAAACATGGAGGGCCATTTGCCAGGACCTTATCTGGTCTTCTTTTTTAGGAGGCCTGTTGTTTCAGACAAAGCCAGGGGCCTAAGGACAAACAGGTCGACTAAGAGCCACAACAAAAATAAGGCTATGGCAAATTTGAAAACCCCAAGAAGTAGTTGTAGAAGGGTTGAGGCAACGTCCATCAGGGGGACAAGGAGAACCCAAACTGAAGCTGTGGAGGCCCAGACCGGCCTCATGGACCCCTCTGTAGCTTCCGGGGCAAATCACGCCCCCCCCTCCAAAAGGGTTAGGGGGGACATATCATTTGCTACGTCTGTGTAGTGAAATGCCATATCAACAGCTTCAACCTGAAAGTCGTAGAAAAGGTACCTTACCCAGCAAAAGAAAATACGGAGGACGCAGAGGAAGTTGTTAAGCATATCTGTCAAAATAAGGCGGGTGGTTAAGTCCCCCGACCCCACACAGCAAAGGGTATAGTAGGCTTGGACGTCAACAGACAGCCCCCATAGGGCAAAGGTAGCTATAACTAGTAACAAAACCCCATACCCTAAGGTGTCGGTGGGGTCGTCCTCAGACAAGGAGATAAAAACATCAAAGAGGATTAACCCAACCCCAAGGGAGATAGCCACTCCAATTTCCGTCAGGGAGAGGCCGGAGCTCTTGCAGGCAGCAACAAAGTCCTGGTAAGCCCCGCTACCTTGGGTGGCCCTCCTAGAGAGAGATTGGGCAAGGGGGGCCCCAACAAAAAAAACTAGAAAAACTTCTAAGAGGACAAGGGCTGGGTCCAAGGCCAGTACAAGGTCCGTAAAGAGGCTGGAGGAGGCTACTCCCCCTAAGTTTAGCCTGGCGGATACCCCTTCCAAAACGTTGCGGGGGGAGGCTAGGGGGGAATCGGCTATAAGGGCCTCCAACGGAGTTGACGGAAGAAGCCCCCCGGCAGGCATAGAGGGGGAGGAGAGGGTGTTTACAAAAAGCCAGTTGGCCTGGGCGGCTCTTGTTAAAATCTCTAAAGTTCCCCATAAGGACTCTAAGTTCTCCTCCCCACTGATTGAGGGGAGGTCGTAAAACAGCGAAACGTTACCCCCCATAGGGGTCGGCCACAGGTGAGTTAGGGAGGAGTCGGGTACCATTTTTTAACACTTTTAAGGTGGGTAAACGTGTACTCCAGCAGCAGGTTCCCCTACCACTACCTTGTGTCAACTTCGCTCAAATCACCCACAGCGCGATCCACCCCCCCCCCTTGTCTACCGACGGGGGCGAGGCATCCTGCGACATACATTTTTCGAGCGTGATGGGCGGTGTGTGCAGAGCTTGGTGTGCTTTCACCGTAACATGCTGATGTACGATTACTCACGGTTTCACCTTCATGCATACGAGTTGCAGTATGCAATCCGAACTAAGGCAGCTTTTGGGGTGTCGCTTCAGCTTTGGCCGTTGCTTCCCGTTGTTACCACCCTTGTAGCACGTGTGTAGCCCAACCGATATAGACCATATTGACTTGACTTCTGCCACCAAAAAGATCGCTTTTGACGAATCTTAAAGTAGCGCCTCAAGGCCCTAAGCCGGGGTAAACTCCGGCTTCACGCCTGCCACGCTATGTGGGTTTTGTTCGTTTGGCAACTCAATGCCACGCCTCACGGCACGAACTGACGACAGCCATGCAGCACCTACGCATTTTCCTTGCTCTAAAACTTACAAACAGTTGTGTTAAAAAATTGACTCCAGTTGGTAAGGTTTCCCGTGTATTGTCGAATTAAACCACATGCCCCACCGTTGATACAAGCTCCCGCCAATCTCTTTAGGTCCCCTGCCTTGCGGCTTTTCCCCAGGCGATGCGCTTTACGTAAGTTAGAACCAGGGCTAAGCCCCAGTTCAGCGCCCATGGTTGACGGTATGGACTACCAGAGTGTCAAATACTGATCGATACCCATACTTTCGCGGTTCGGCGTCTATTCGTCATGGAATGCTGCCGTGGCCTTCGGAAACCCGCGCACCTTGGTAGGATTTTAAACCCTAGGCACGCAGGTTACAAACCTCCAACGAATACAAAGCATTAGTACAAGGGCCCCTCGTGGCCAATCCACGCTGTGCCGCCCTTTAGCTAAGCCGCTTAGCCGCGCTTTACGCCCAGTCACGACCGGCAATGCTATCTCGACGATGTATTACCGCAACTGCTGGCACATCTTTGGTCCGAGACTCCCAGACAGGCACCGTGCATGTTACAGCGCCCCGACCACGAGAATGCTAGTTCAAACTTTCGTTCATTGACCAATATTCCTCACTGCTGCCTACGGTGGGGCTGTTTCAAACCCCAGGTGGCTGGCCGACCGCTAAGACCAGCTAGGGATCGTAGGCTGGAGCCCCATTCCTAATCCCACGCAGGAGCACCCAGTACCGACCTTAGTCTAGCCTTCCGTAGAAGGTTGCCTGATTTGCAGGCGTACTGGCCAGCTTCCCACGCCTTACTCACCCTTGTGCCACTCGCTTGCACCCCCGGCAAGCGCGTCAGACTGGCATGTGTCAGGCATCTCGCGCGCATTCGCCCCGAACTATAGTCAAATTCATAGCGAAGGTTATTTTCTCCACCCTTTTAGGTATGCCCACTACTCTGGGCGTCTTCAAAACTATCTCTTTGGAACACGTGTGTTTCGGCCTTCTCTGCTTACTCCCAAGGCTTTTGGTCCACCAAGGAGGGGCAGATTTTCTAGTAGTCTCCTAGAGGCCTTTGAAACTATCAGATGGTCCGTTTCCCGCTTAAACTGTTTCCAGCGGTTATCGATTCCTAGGTTAGCTACGCGGCTTGCAGGATACAACCGCCTTACCAGAGCCTAGTTGCACGGGCTCCTCTCGTACGACCGCACACTCCATCGTCTAGTTTTTAGCTACAGTAGATAGGGACCGACCTGTCTCACGACGGTCTAAACCCAGCTCACGTACCACTTTAATCGGCGAACAGACGAACCCTTGGAAGCCCTTCCACAACCAGGATGTGATGAGCCGACATCGAGGTGCCAAACGATTCTGTCGATAGGGACTCTCAAGAATCATCAGCCTGTTATCCCTAGCGTATCTTTTATCCGTTAATCGATGCCCTGGCCTAGGCGAAGCATCGGGTCACTATGGCAGGCAACAACTGTCACCCCTAGAAGGCTTGTAAGCCAACTAGTCAAGCGTTAAATCATTACTCTATCAGGTATCCCTTTAACGCCGTATGCGCACCTCCGTTACTCTTTAGGAGGCTACCGCCCCAGTCAAACTGTCAACCTTAGCCTTAACCATTCAATGTTTTGGGAACAGCCCTTCGCGATGAGGTTCCGGTGCAAGCACGAGAGCCCTCACTTGAAATTGGCTAAGGGTACAGTAAAGATGCATAGGGTCTTTCCGTCCCACTGCAGTACTCTGCATTTTCACAGAGCTGTCAATTTCACCGAGTCGCCGCCGGAGACAGCAGAGCGGTCGTTACACCATTCATGCGGGACAGCAATTAACTGCCAAGGAATTTCGCTACCTTAGGACCGTCAGGGTTACGGCCGCCGTTTACTGGGGCTTAGGAGACGGAGCTTCTTTTCTAAGCCGCCCCGAATCGTTTACCTTCCAGCACTGGGCAGGTGTCAGACTCTATACAACGTTTTGCAACTTAGCAGAGTCCTGTGTTTTTAGTAAACAGTCGCCGCTCTCTCTTTGCTTAACCACCACGCAGGTGGCACTCCTCGTACCGAAGATACGGAGCCATTTGGCCGAGTTCCTTCGGCGGCGTTCTCTCGTTAGCCTTAGTATACTCTACAAGCCCACTTGTGTCAGATTTGGTACAGTCTTAATTTATGCCGGAGCTTCCGCTCCAAACCTTGGCAGAATAAAAAATAAATTGCATTAGGCCCTTACAGCCGCGCTGCTCGGTAACCATCGTTTGCCCATCTCTATAACCGAGGCGGTCGAGACCCGTGGATGACACCCACTACGGCCCCATATAGCGCCATACCCACGGCCATAAATACTGATATGCCCACCACTCACGTCTCAGGCCGCGTGGTGGGAAGCAGAGGCAAACGTTGCACCACCTCTGGTCTTTGTAGTGATACAAAGTAAATAGGAGAGGGCTCTTAGTTCAAAGTAAGGCGCAGGGGTCCGTAAAGTCCCTAGCCACACGTGGTGGTTTTTAGAGCCTGCTTACCTTGGTTACCCAATGACCCCAAAATTGGGGCGGCTAAGCCGGCTGGAACCTACTTCAGTACCCTCACTAGCTTAGCAGGGGGACGGGCAGGCCCGTCCCCCTGCTAAGGCCCCCTTGCTAAGGCCCAGACCTACAAAGGTGTAATAACATAGTTGTTTCTAGGGCTTTGGGAAAGCCGTCACTATGTTCTCCCATTAAACACTCAGCTATCGCTGTCTTTTTAGGGGCTGAATTTTACCTCGAGGAATTACCTTCCGAGGCAACCTTTTGGCTTTCGGCCAACGGGTTTTTACCCGTTTTACGTTACTCATGCCAGCATTAACACTCCTGATACCCGATATAAGCCTTTCGGCCTACTTTTGGCTTACAGGACGCTCTGCTACCGCGGCTTTTGCCGCCCACCTTTTCGGTTAGTAGGTTAGGGCCTATACATTGTCGGAACCAGTGCCGCTTGCGGATTTTCTTTCCCCCGCATGCAACGTGGTGAGCTGTTACGCTTTCTTTAAAGGATGGCTGCTTCCAAGCCTACCTCCCAGGTTACGTCCCGGCACCAGCGTCCTTTTCACTTACCTACTATTAGGCACCTTAAAGTGTGGTCTGGGCTGTCTCCCTCTTGACGTAGCACCTTTGCGCGCCTACGTCTGTCTAGGTTTAGTTTGGGGGGGTATTAAAAGAATCCAAAGGTCTAGGTTGGCCTTTGACCTGGGGCCTCACACCCCCCCCCCAATTTCAAACCCGCCATACTTAGATATGTTTCGCAGAGAACCAGCTATCACCAAGTTTGATTGGCTTATCACCCCTACCCACAGGTCGTCTCAGAGTTTTGCAACACTCACGAGTGCAGCCCTTGGATAACTGTACAGTTATCGTTAGCTTGCCCATGGGTAGATCACTTGGCTTCGGGTCTAACGACACTAACTAATTTCTTGTTAAATACGCCTACCTAGTTTTAAGCTCGCTAGGGTCGTTAACTTGCTGGCCCATTATGCAAAAGGTACACTGTCGCCTAGGCTCCAGTTGCTTCTGCCAACACTGAGTTTTGCGGCACTGGCTTCCGCCCTTCTGTGCTCTGCCTTTCCCTCGCGGTACTGTGCGCTATCGATCGTTGAGTTTGAGCCTTAGAGGTAGGTTCCCCTTAGAGTTAAAATCCTTCGACCGTTGGTTCCAACGGGTTACTGGTAGCGCCCCTGGGCTGTTAAGCCCTGGCCCCTGCTAGTGACAGGGGAGTAGTCCCACTGCGCTTTGTTTACCACCTAAGTACAGCTACCTTAGGTACAACCTTAATCATTGGTGGCCACTGTGGCAAAAGAGGGCGGCTTAGGCCGCTTTTTGTCGTAATTTTCTTCTTGTGTACCTCTTGGCGGCGGCGTCTGGGCGGGGAACGGCGTAGTAGGATCTGCTCTTTTTCTTGCCGTAAAGGGGGGAAAAATCGTAGACGCCACGGCAGAGGGAATATCCTACACCAGGCAAATCGTTGGCTCTTCCACCCCTTACTAAGACCCTGTTAAATTTAGCAACACCGAAGCCGCTTCCGGGTATGCGGGCTGTAACCCTAGGTTTGCTATACTGTTTGACTTTGGCAACATGGCGGCATGCCGAGTTAGGCTTTTTGGGGCTCATTGTACAAACCCTTACGACCAGCCCACGGCCCTGGGGGCAAGATCTTAGGCGGGGGGTCCTTGAAAGGGGGCCTTTTGCCTTTCGAGTTGAAGAGGGGCGTAGGCACTGGCTTAATGTAGCCATAAGGGGGCACTGCGGGGTCCCGGAATTGCACCAGGTAGGGCAGGGTATGAACCTGCAGGTCGCCTAGACACCCCGCTGCAAGGTTTATTTTAAAAGGTGTTACTCCAAAAATCTGTTGCTAAGGTAGCGTAGAGGGTAGCCCCCACTAGCCCCCCCATGGCGCCGTTCCAAAGTATTGCCGAAGACATGTAATCAGCAGCCATGGCCCTATCTTGGTCTGTAAACTCCAAAAGGTCTGAGGCTGGGGCGGCTAGGTCCTCAAAGTCTGTTGTTGTGGTAAGGTCTAAGTCAGCCCCAGGGTTTAGCAAGCTTTGGAAAGATGGCTTGCTTTGAGAGAGGCCCTGGGCTACGTCAAAAAAGCTGTAAACTTCGTAACTTAGGCTTTCTGAAGAAAAAAGGCCTAAAGCTCCGGAGCTCATGGTGCTGGTTAGAAATACGGGAGTTGAGGCCAAGGCAGCAGCGTTAGACATGGCCAAGGTAGAAAGGACCAAGGGTAGGGTAAAGGCCTTTGATAAAATAGAGGAGGTCAAGGAACTAACAATAAGGGCAACATTTGCTTCTCTCCTAGTCATTTTAGGACAATTATGGGGTCCCTTATTTGGTTAGGGCAGAGAGGGCCTTTTTGGCGGTAGGAAGGGTAGCAATCCAACGCTCACCAGCGTCTAGGAGGTGTACCAAGGCCCCCATGTACAGGTATATATACTGGTAAGACAGCTTTAGGACGGAGTTACCAAAGAACCCCTCCACTGCCTCGTAGTAGAACCTTCCACAAGGTAGGGTCCCCCCAACGTACAAAATGGAAGCTACAAAGGCCACAAAGGCCCCATGCTGGGCCAGAGAGCCCCTTGTGAAGTTTGGCTCAGCCCGCAGGTTGGCGTTTTTATTTGCGTTAAAGAGGCGGCTTAGGTGGGGCATGAGGTTTAGTAGCAAGTAAAATGCCACAAGCCAGGCCAAGCCCTCGTAGTGTTGGGCGCAGATTGTTAGTAACCCCATGTGGGGCCTAAAGTACCAGTGGGGGGCGACAAGGAAGAAGTTTATCTCTTCCACCTCCGTCTCAGACCACTGCTCAAAAAAGCTGTAGTTTACAGTATGGGAGTCTGGGTAACTCAAGGCTATAAACCAGGTCATCAAGACAACATAGAGTGTAAACATAGAAAGGACCTCCTTTTTTAAGGAGTCCCAAAGCCATGAGAGCTTTGGCGTCTGGCTATCCTGGGAGGTTGAGAGGTTTGAGTCTGCATCCCAGGCTTCGTGAATAAACATAACGTGTAACTGAAGTAGGTAGGTGTAGTAATAGGCACATATGTAGTGTGCAATCATAAAGCGAACCAGCTGGTCCACATTTAAGTGTTTATTTGTAAACAGGGGGGCGTAGGCCTTGTGAACCCGCCCAACAAGGCTCCAATAAATATTGGCTGCGATGGTGATAGTGACGTCACCAAGGTGGTTAGTGCTTAGGGTGATCCCTAAGAAGACCACAACATGGTAGATTAGGAAGGCGTAAGCCCCCGTAAACCACCCGTCCAGGTCCCCCTCTACGTAGTTTTTTATATAGATCTTCTTTAAAATGTGGAGGTAGGAGAGGACAAAAATTGTGTCCACCCCCACAACGTGGAGTTTATAGACGTAATAGTACCACCACACCTCGTTCATGTACTCCTCCCTAAAGGTTATGACAAAAGAGGGGTCAGGGACATAGTAGAGGGCCAATAAAAACCCGCTTAACATTTGGGTCGCCATATTTACTAGCAGGGAAAAGCCAAAAACAGAGGTTGGCCTAAAGTAGGGGACAAAGATATTTCCTGCAAACTTTAGGAGGGCCCTTATAACTGGCCTAGAGGGGCGAGATGTTACCCACGTTGAACCAACAACATCGTAAAACTGGCATTGTAGGCGGTACCAAGTTCGAAAACAAATTAATTGGTTCCCCATACTTTGCCACTAGCCAAAACGACTGGCCAAGAGTAGGGGGGCTCAGGGCAGTTGGGTTGCAAAGGTATGGCCAAGGGGGGCAAGGGGGTAGTGCACCCAGAGGGGCCTAGCCGGGGATTTTGCAAGCAAACCCAGGTAAAGGGGGAGGGGGGCAACTCCAAGCCAAAGGTAGAGAGGGGACCCCCAGAGGCCTCAGGCAGATATGGCACCACTCGAGGGGGCTAAGAGGGCAAGAAGCCAGGCAGCGAGGGAGGCTTCCCCAAAGGCAACAGGGGCCCCATAGGCTGAAGCCCCCCCACTGGTTTTTGAACGTAGGGGGGTTGGGAATTGGGCCTGTTGTTTGGGATAAAGAATACAGAGGCTGAAGGCAGGGGCGGCAAAGCCCAAGGGGGAGGCCCAAACCCCCCAAGAGTGGGCCTTTAAACCGGATGCAGAGAGGTGGTGGTGGGAGGCTGCTAACCCGCTTCTAAAGAGCCTAACCTCCCCGCCCCCCCATAACGTCCCGAGGGGGAGGGGTCTTTTTTGTCAAAGGTGCTCCCCTATAGTTTCTGAAGCTAAGAGGTCCAGGGCCGTTACTTCAACCACGTCCCAGGACCATACTTCCCTGTGGGGACCCAAGCGGCGGCTCCATAGCCCCCCCAGGGCCAGGGCTAAAAGGCTAAAAAGGGGGGGTAGGGACAGGTCCCTGTCCCCAGACAGGTCGAAAAAGCCAGCCCCAAGTAGGCCAAAGACATGCAACGGGGCCCCTGAGGGTACCGGGGCCAGAGACCCCACCTCAACGTTGGGGAAGGAGGCCAGGGGCCCAAGGGTTAGGGGTCCCAAAAAAACGGAGGAAACCAGTGTGATAAGGGTGACTCCTAGCGGGCTAAATAAGGCGCTGTCTAGGGATCCAGGGGAAAGCTGAGCGGCGCCCAAGGTAGCTGGGCCCCATGTTCCTGTAATTATTAACACCAGGGGCCACCTTCCTCAATTAAAAAGTTGCATTTGAGGGCATTTAAAGGGCCCCTAGGACCACCGTCAAGAGGAGATAGGCGCAGGCGTACATGTGGACGTATTCGCACATGTAGAAAAAAAGCAAAGCTCGGCCCCCAAACTCAACAAGGTGGCCTGCAACTAGTTCTGACTCTGCTTCTGAGTGGTCGAAGGGGGGGCGCTTTGCTTCAAATAGGGCAAACAAAACCAAGGCTAAAGCCATAGGGGGGAGGCAAAAGGCCAGGCACGGTGCCTGCGACAGGTCTTCAAAGGTGTAACCCCCTGCATGGGTATAAAGGATTAAAAATAATCCAAGGAAAGTTACTTCCATAAGGACAGCCACTAGGAGGACCCTCCCGGCGGCTAAGAGGGCATACTTTGACCTTAGCCCTCCCACCAAGTGAGACATAAACAAGGTGGTAAACCCGGCATAAGCAAAGTAAGCTATAAGTTGGTAGTCTCACCCGTCAACCACTACGGCTTCCCCATCTGTTATGAAGAATAGGCAGGTAAGCAAACTCCAACTTAGGTAGGCCAATATGGCCCCCGTAAGGCCGGCCTGGGCACCTAGTCAGGATCCTTGGGTTTTGTAGGACTGCTTTAGCCAAAATTTTACCAAATCTGCTGGCAGGTGGGCCCACCCATTTCGCCCAAGGAAGCTAATCCCCAACCTTTTCTGGGCTATTGCAATAAACTTCCTCTCAAAGAATAGGGCAAGTAGGGCCAATATTAACAAAAACAGAGGCATTAGAGAAAGCCAACCCCAGGCAAGGGAGAAAACCATCTTAGAGCACCTCCACTTTGCCGTACAGCCACGGAAGGTTGCTGGCCTTTATTGGGCGCCCGCGGCCCCGCGCGCGCGACCTTGCGGGCCCGCGCACCCCCGTTTTTACTTTAGTAAGAAAAGTGTTTTTCCGCCCAAAGGCTTTAGGAGGCTTGGATCCAAGGGGGGCCTTCCTGCCCCGGGCGTGCGGAAGAAAAAAAAAAAAAAAAAAAAAAAAA
>Ga0194116_10002151_pt1 | contig 26145 bp, 23 predicted proteins | sample TA2MahsurfametaG_4_FD_148617 | JGI IMG/M metagenome (GOLD analysis project Ga0194116, IMG submission 148617) | Freshwater microbial communities from Lake Tanganyika, Tanzania - TA2015008 Mahale S9 surface | ecosystem: Environmental > Aquatic > Freshwater > Lake | place: Tanzania: Lake...
CCAATCACCATTCTTACCTTATTCCATTAATTTCTTATTTTTAGATTATTTTTAAAAAAAATCGCGTTTTTTATAAATTTCTTAAAATTACTGATAAAAAATATTAAAAATAAAATGAACGATACAGATGTGTATAATTATAGCTTAAAATATATTATTATTGGAGATTCAGGTAATAAATCCTATATTTACTTGAAATAACAAATTATAAAGCTGTTGGAAAATCAAATATAATGATGCAAGCAATTAAACAACAATTTAAAAAAGATCATGTTTTAACTATCGGAGTAGAATTTGGAAGTAAGTTTTATCAAGTTGATGGTAAAAATTACAGAGTTCAAATATGGGACACTGTAAAATTATTTTATTTTCCCAAAAGACAAATTAAAATAAAATTCAAAAACTAAGTTTTTATTATTTTCATTTATTGATGGAATATAGAAAATAATAATTTATTCGTAATCCTTGAAATATATTTTTATCATTAGCAATTAAAAATTTATTCAAATTAAATTTATAAAAAAGGCTGGACAAGAAAATTTCAGATCTATTACAAGAGCGTATTATAAAAATAGTGCTTGTGCGTTTTTGGTTTATGATATCTCGAAAAAAGAAACATTTCTTAATATTTTAACTTGGCTAGATGATTGTAAAGTTCAAGCTCCAAAAAATATTTTAACAGTACTTATAGGAAATAAAAGTGATTTAGAGCAAACGTATTTTATTTAGTTATAATTAGGCGACAAGTAACATTTGAAGAAGGATTGGAATTAGCAAATAAACATAATATGTTATTTTTTGAGACCTCTGCTTTGAATGGATCAAATATTAATTTAGTAATGATTAAATTTTAATATCCTCTTATGATTTAATTTAGGCTTTTGAAACTTCTGTTAAAGAAATAGCAAAAAGAATAAAAAATAATTATTATGATTTAACAAAAGAAACAGAAGGAATAAAAGTTGGTATGTCTGAAAATCAATTAAAATTGAATCTCGAGGAATCAAATTTGAATGTAAAAAAAAAGAAAGGTTGTTGTTAATTTGAAGTTTTAATTAATATTAAATTTAAATCTTTAAGAAATACCTATATATATATAGAATTAATAATTCATTTTTAATCAAGATTACAATTATAATAATTAAAGATTCAAATTTTTTTATTTAAAATATTAAGGACTTAATAAATAAAGAATTTTCTTTTAATTTATTTAATTCTTATAATATTTGTTATATTTATTAAGCCAAGTAATATTCATATTTACTATTTTATAATCAAAGAATAGCTCCTCATTCTTTTGAATATCTCGTAATGCAAAAAGTCCAATTCTATATATTCCTCGATCAAAATAATTTTTTGCAATACAATTATCATACTTATAAGATGAATGATTTACATATCTATATATGATTTTACAAAGATTTATCATTAAAAATTTTATCCAGATATATTAATAAATATTTTACCTCATTTTGTTACCTAGAGTATAAGCATCGATATCAAAACTATCATTTAATCTAAAAAAATAATTTAACCCAAAATGGTCATTAAATAGGCTTCTTCTATCAGTTTCTTCTTTGGTGATTAACTCACCTTTATATTCACATATAAATTCATCAACTTTTATTTCTTCTTTGGCAAATAAACCATATCCATCAACGATTATAGATTTTGATAAATTTGTTTTTTTAGATTTATTGAAAAAAATATTAATATTATTACAATAACTTAAATTTACATTTAAATATAAATCATCAATCTTTTCTAAAAATTTAAAGTTTTTATTTCCATTGATGTAAATGTTTGTTGTATTAATTTCTTCATTAAAATGTGATTGATCCCTATGACATATATCAGGATCACATTCTCTTTTGTAAGCTTTACAAGGACATGATTTCTTGCACTTATTTTGGCAATCGCATCCTCTATGGGTAAAATTGCAAGAGGAAAAGCAAAAGCAAAATTTTTCACAACAACCTCTCTTTTGAATACAACTACAACTTTCCAAAGTACATATTCCAGAATGCATGCAAGGGATATATTCATTCAATTCAGAAACATAATTAAAATTTGGATTATAAGGAAAAATAATATTTTTATTATTATCAATAGCAGATTCAGAAGATAATGATATTATAGAAGTATTTAAAATTTCTTCATCATTTTTTTCACATTTAGTAAAATCGACAGCCTTTACACTTAAAAATTCAGCTTTTAAATGTAACAAATTTTCTTTAGAATTTCTTTTTATAAATAAATTTTTATTTTTTTTAGATGTATTTTGTAAATCTTCTTCATTTAAGTCTCCAATTTTTGAAGAAAAAAATGAATTTTTGATTTCATTTTGCGATTCTAAATTATCTGAATTATTTTGAAAATTAAGATAATTGGTGCATGATTTTTTCTGTCTATGAGATAAAGTTTTATTTGTAACTATATTTAAAGGGCTTTTTAAATTAAAATCATTCTCTGTATCAAATTTATTTAAGTTAATTTTGCTGTTTTTCCCTTCTATAATTTTGTTATTTTGAAAAGTTTTTTTGATTGTATGTTTAAAACTTAATAATTCTTTTGTATTTTTATTGTTATTATTATAGAAAACTTTCTTTGAAATAAATTTTTCATCGAGTTTTGAATTTACATTATATGATTCTATATCTAATTTAGCATTAATTTTTAATAAAATAATTATAAATTAACTATTAAATTAATGAATAATAAAATTTCTCACCATTTTCATCACAAATTCGAGTATTTATAAGTTGATTTATAGTCAAATTTTTTCCTTGATTATCGCAAATTTTTAGTAGATCTTTTGCAATAAATCCTTTTGATAAATTTTTTCTTTTTGTTAAAAATTCGGAAAATATTGTAAAATAATCATTATTTTTACTATTTCTAAACAATAATAGAGAATTTATGAATATTTGAATTTCATAACAATTAAGCCTTCCTTCAAAAAATAAATAATTTACATAACAAGCATTATAAAAAATATCAGAGACTAAAAACAAAAAATATAAATCTTTTTCTTTGAATTGTTTTATTATTTTTAGAAATTTATTTTTTTCAATCGGATTTTCAATTAAATGTATTAAATTTTCTAATGAATTATTTTTATTGTTACAACTTTTTATGGAACAAACAAAATTGTCTTCTTTATAATCCTTGTTGTTAAACATAAAGCTGCTCTTTTCAACTAAGAGGGCTTTATTGAAGTATGTGATATTAGCCTCGCTTTTACTATGATATTCAGGGTTATAAAACACATCTAAATGTTTATTTTTTAATCTGTTTATTTTTCTCTTATCAAAAGAAGGATATTCTTTTTCGAATTTCCTTTCTTCAGTTGAAAATTCGTCAAAAAATTTAGGGACTGAAAATTGTAAAAAATGATAGGAGCAAAAATAAGTAAAACATATTGAACAATAATTTTTTCGATAAGCATGAATGTTTGAAAATTTGAGGTTTTCGTTTTTTTTCACATCAATTAAAATATTCTCAAAATTAAATTTTTCAGGAATTTTAATTATTTCATCAGTTTTTTTCGAAAAATTATAATTATTCATTTTTTCTTCATTTCCATTTTTTTCAGTGATTTCACTATTTTTAAAGGGAGGTATTCCATTATTATACTTTCCATTTATCTTATTTAATTGGTTTTTTATTTTATATTTTTCTATTATAATATTTGTAAAAATTTCAATTTTATCAACAATTTTCACACTTCTCTTATTAAAATTAGAGGCCAAATAGCTAATAATATAATCACAAATTTTATCAAATTCATAAGAAAATAATTGAAAATTAAGTTTTATTCTTAACTCAGAAGATAAATATATACACAACGATTTAAAAAAACAATAAACTAAAAATTCAGGATTGAATATTTTTTCAGTCACGTCAAGATTCTTTGGAATTCCTGCAAACCATTCAGTGAGATCAGGATAAGTTAATTCAATTATCCTATCATATTCTTCAAAGTTTTTGAAATTAGGAAAAAAATCTAAAAAATCATTATCTTTAGATCTTTTAATTTCTTCCAATGGATACACAAATATTCCTTTTGGGATTTCATGGCTATTTTGGAATAAAACATTTAAATCGAAAAATAATTTTTCTCCTATCATATTATTTATAATAAGTAAATTTGGATCAGTTTTTGTTGTTTGACTTCTAAAAGATAAATTATCTTCATCATCAGAGTCTTTTTTAGGTTCAATATTAAAATTATTAAATTTTAATAAATTATTTTTTTTGTTAAAATTATTTAAGTGAAAAAAATCATTATTTAAATTAATTTGCTTTTCAATTAAATTGTTTTTTGAATTTTCTTCACTATCAAGTATTTTTGAAAATTCTTTAACATCTTGATTAAAAATATTATTATTAGTTAGGTTATTAATTTGTTTACTATTCTTTAAATTATAAGACTGAGCATCATTTTCAAATAAATTTGAGAAACATCTTGAGAATTTTTTGAAATTTTTATTTTGTGAAATCAGTTGATCTCGATTATGCTTTTTGAGCTTTAAAAATTTAGGAAACTCAGTATACAATAATTGTTCTAGTTGCTGTATATAATTATTTTCAATCATAATCTCTTTATTAAAAATATTATTGCTGTTTATCATTAATTATAAATATTCTTTTTTAATCTTTATATTATTGAAAAATTTTTCAAAATTAGTTTAAATTCAATAATTAAATAATTTATTAGGTTAATTATTTTATATTTAACCAATTTTAAAGTGATTTTCTTATATATTAATTGATTTTAATTTAAAAGTAATAATTAATTTAAATAAAAGAAGGTATTTATTTCAATCAATACAATTTCAAAAATAGCTTGATTAATACATATATATCTTTTTATGAGTGAGGAAATTTAAAAAAATAGAATTCATTTGCATTTTAATTTTTTCGAGAAAGAATCTTAAGAAATTAGATAAATTTGAATGATTATTTTATAATTTTTTCAAATTTTCAAAAATCTCTATTATTAATATATTTTAAATGGAACCTGAAAAAGTAGTAGAAGAATATGTTAATCCACTTAAACATGAAGAAGCAATAATAAGAAAACTTCTTTTGAATCAAACAGATATTAGTAGTATAGAATATTCATCAATGATTATTTTGAATAAAAGAGATGGAAGAGAAAATAAAAATTTAAATGATTTTTATGGAAAAATTCAGATCAAGTTTTTTTATAAAAAATTAGATGATGAGATTCATAATAGATATAAAATAAAAGACAAAGAGAGCCTTTTTTTGAATTTTAACGGTTTCTTACATTGTTTTTTCATTAATGGAGAATTACAAAATACATTTGAAACATTTAATAATCAAAGAATTTTTATTGATTTAAATAAGCTTGAAGATTCCAAAATTAACAATTTATCAATTATATATTCATCTAATTATACAAAAAAAGGAAGAGGCTTACATTATTTCAAGGATCCAGTAGATAAATATGAATATTTATATTCTCAATTCGAAACTTTTGACTGTAATCGAGTTTTTCCTTGTTTTGATCAACCAGATATTAAGGCAAATCTTAATTTAAATGTAATTGCAAAAGATGATTGGATAGTTTTATCAAATGAATTTGAAAAAAATTTAGAAAAGGATGAAAATATTTTTTATTTAATATTAAATGAATTAAATTCTATTATTTTACCAGAGGCTAAATCAATTAGAGCTTCAAATGATAATTGTTTAGAAGGAGAATTATGCAATAAATTCTTCGAAGATTTATTTAAAAATGATTTCTATATTATTTCAGAAAAAATAAAATTCGAGACAAATAAATATGATAAAAGTCCTATTACGAAATCTTACTTAGAAAGTATTGGATATAAATTACATTCATTCAATAAAACAGATTTTATTTCTACTTATCTATATTCAATTTGTGCTGGACCTTATCATGAAATGTCAATAGACATAGATATTCTTGATAATTATAAAAGCAAACCAAAATACCAAACTAATCCTCCTACTAGAATATTTTGTCGTCAGAGTTTAAAAAATTATTGTTATGCTAATTTAATATTTAAAATAATTCAAAATGGAATAATATTCTATGAAAATTACTTTGGCTATAAATTCCCTTTTAGAAAATACGATCAAATTTTTGTACCTGAATTCAACTTTGTTGCATGTGAAAATGTTGGTTTAGTTACTTATGATGATGAAAAATTTTGTTTTAAGCATTTTCCTACTAAAAAGGAAGAAGTATATTTTGTAATAATAGTTCTTCACGAATTATCTCATATGTGGTTCGGAAATTTAATTACGATGAAATGGTGGGATGACTTATGGCTTAATGAATCTTTTGCAACGTTTATTTCTTTTTTATGTTTAGAAAATGTGCCTGAATTCTCAGAAGAATATGCAGGGTTGGGTTGGGAGCTTTTCAATTTAAACAAAGATTATGCTTACAAAGCAGATAATTTAATTACTACTCATCCAATTTATTCAGATATAAAAGATACTTTTATGGCTGAAAATAATTTTGATGACATAACTTATGAAAAAGGTTCTTCGGTACTTAAACAAATTTATAAGTTCTTAGGGGATAAGATTTTTTCGCAAAAATTACAAATTTACTTTAAGAAGTATCAATGGAAAAACACAAGCTTTAGGGAGTTTTTGGAAGTTATAAGCGATGTTGATGAAAATTTAAATGTAATGATTACAAAGCAAAAAAATATCTATAATGACTCGAACATAAATAAAGGAGAAGAGAAAGAAATTAATAATCTAAACAATTTTTATGAAGTTGCAATGAATTGGCTTACTAAAGCTGGTTTATGTGAAATTATCCCTGAAATTTTAATTGATGTTTCTGATGAGAAAACTTATATAAAAAAGTTATTTATTAAGCAAATTCCACAGAAAATAGATAATGAATTTGAGAACGAAAACTTCAAATTTTCTGAAATAAAAAAAGAAAAACATTATTTTTATAATTTAAATAATTATCAAACTCATTTAATAAATATTCTTTTTATCTATGACTTTACTTTCGACAACAAAATTGCTGATTTGAGCAAAAAAAAAGAAATCTATTCACAAGGCTATAATTTAATATATGAAAATATTAGAATTGATTCAATTGATATAACTGAATTAAGCCAATTTTCAAATACCTTATTACCTAAAGTAATTCTTATAAACTACGAAGATTATGGATACTTCAAGTGGATTTTAGATGATAAAAGTTTAAAATATTTACAAAAAATAGTCTCTAATTTTATTATTGAAACAATTCTCCAAGATTTAAATAAAAACGAAATAAATTTTAAAGAAATTAATAATTATTTAGAAAAAAATGTGGATAAAGAACTAAGAAATTTTTATAATTTTAGTGATAGATTATCCAAATTAAACATTTATAAGTCACTGTACGATATGGTTTTTGAAAATAAATTAAAAATGAGGGAGTTTATCGAGATATGTTCTAAATTAATTCTTTTCGAGAAAAATGAAAATATTGTTAATGTTGTATTAAAAAGAATAATTAAAATTGCAAATTATTATTTATTTGTTAATAATAATCAGAATCAAAACAAGGATTATTGGAGAAATTATGTTTTACAGATAATATTTTTCATGTTGAAGTTAAATTTTCAAATCTTCATTCAAAATAATAGAAATAAAATGAAAGAGCAATCAAATACTCCTGTTTATTTTAATTATTCAAATGAAAATTTAATAAAAGTTTTATTTATTAGATTTTTAAAAGTTATCAAAAATGAAAAGGATTATTTATTATTGATGAGTTTGTTCAATGAAGAATTAGTTGAAGTCATAGACTTGAAACATGAAATTTTTTATCCAAATTTATATTTGAAAACCCTTGTAAAATTATTCGAAAGCAAAGAAATCGATAGAGATATTAAATTTTTAAATTTAAAAAAAGAAATAAAAAATCAAGAAAATGTTGATTATTTTGAAGAACTAGAATCTATTTGTGAAATGAAATTGCCTGATTTAAAGATAAAAGAAAAGTTTTATTTTGATATCATTATACGAAATAAAGAAAATTTATCTCTCCAAACAATCCATAATTATATGAATAATTTCTTTTGTGCCAATCAAGAAGAAATTTTGTATGATTTTATGAATTCTTGGTTTTTTGAAAATTATGAAACAATAATGAATAAAAATGATATATATTTAACGACATATTTTATTAATAAAATGAGTAAATTTGATTATTCTGATGAAAACCTAATTCCAAAATTATTCAAATTAGCTGAAAAAATAATTTATCATGATGTTGGTTTTAAAATGTTAATAAGTAGAATCGATAAAATTAGAAAAATTCAGAATATGATATTTAATAATAATTAATATTAAAAGAGGGAAATTCTTAAAATTTACATAATAAATAAAAGAATAAAATTATCAAATATTATAATTTTTTTAAGCAAATAAATTATTTAAAAAGAAACTATAATCTTAGCCAAGTAAAAAGATGAAATAAATATTAATGCTCCTTTAATTGATTAGATTTATCTATAGAGACTTGAAAAATAGCATTTTCGTATTTTAATTAAAATAAATAATTTTAAATTAATATTTTAGTTGGGCTTTTTTAAGATTAAAAAAATTATTTTTTTAAAATTTTACATTAACAATAAAACATGTCATTTTTGAACAATTCAAATAATCAGAATTCTTTTCTTAGCAATCAGTCTACACAAGTTTTAACTAATCCATCATCTCAAGAAAATAATGATAAGACTAGTAATTTTCACAATAAAAAATCAAATTACTCGTTTTACAAAATTTATAGAAATTAATTTTTTTAAAAAGATTTTTTTATAGTATTTTATTTATTTAAGATCAACCGACTAACATATTTGGAAATTCGAGCAACAAGCAAGGAAATACATCTCTATTCACTAATCCCCAAATAAATACAAATATTTTTGGCAACTCAACAAATAATAATTCAAGTAATATAAATATATGAGTCAATTTATTCATAAATTATAGTATTTGGAAATAATCCTAATCTTAATAAATCCAGCAATGGGCAAAATAGTTTAGAAAATTCATCTGGCTTGTTTGGTAAATCTTTAGGTATAATTTTTTTCAAATAAATTAAAGGTGAATTTTTTATATATAAAAAATTAGAAAATTCAAATAATCAGAATAATGGTTCATCTTTGTTAACTACAAGTAATCAGAATAATTTAGATAACAAAGAAAAAGTAATATTGATATAATTTATAGTTTTTTACTTATCCAAGAGTCAAATTGGAACATATTTTGAGTTTAAATAATTTATAAAAAGGCTTCAAAATAAATGATTTAGAAAACGTTAAAATAAATATTTTGATTTAAACAATATTTAAAATATTTTAGCAAAAACAACCAAATTTTTTAAATACAGATGGAACTGGATTATTTCAATCAACATCAGGATCAAATCTTTTCGGATCTTCAAATCCTAATTTTCCAACTAGTAACTTATTTGGAGGTGGAACTTCAAAAACTTCTGAAATAGCCGAATCTCAAAAATCAGAGAATCATTCTTCGTTATTTGGAGGAAATACAAGTAAACAAGAAACAACTTCTTTTTTTGGAGGAAATGCTAATAAACCAGAAACAGCTTCTTTTTTTGGAGGAAATTCAAATAAATCTGAAACAAATTCACTATTTGGAGGAAATACAAGTAAACAAGAAACAACTTCTCTTTTTGGAGGAAATACAAATAAACAAGAAACAACTTCTCTTTTTGGAGGAAATATAAATAAACCTGAAACTAATTCACTATTTGGAGGAAATGCAAATAAACCTGAAATAAATTCACTATTTGGAGGAAATGCAAATAAACCTGAAACAAATTCATTATTTGGAGGAAATGCAAATAAACCTGAAACAAATTCATTATTTGGAGGAAATGCAAATAAACCTGAAACAAATTCATTATTTGGAGGAAATGCAAATAAACCTGAAACAAATTCACTATTTGGAGGAAATACAAATAAACCTGAAACAAATTCACTATTTGGAGGAAATACAAATAAACCTGAAACAAATTCACTATTTGGAGGAAATACAAATAAACAAGAAACAATTTCTCTTTTTGGAGGAAATACAAATAAACCTGAAACAAATTCTCTTTTTGGAGGAAATACAAATAAACCTGAAACAAATATTGGAAAACAAGATTCAAATCCACCATCTTCTCTTTTTAATAGCAATGAAATAAAACAGTCTAATTCATTATTTGGATCAACAAATGTTGGTAATTTACAATCTGGAAACTTAATTGGAAACTCTTCTATTAATGCTAAAACTCAGGTTTTAGGTTCTAGCGATGCTAATTCTCACACTAATTTATTTGGGAATAAAGCAGGAGGACAAAATATAGCTATAGGAAATTCAAACCCATTTGGATCAAATAAAGTTACAAACGAAAATAAAGATTTAAAGCAGGATTCAAATCAGCCTGTATTCAATATAAAGGATGAATCTATAAAAAATCCTATTGCTTCTTCAAATACAATCTCAAAAGATCAATCCAATACTTTAGAAGGCAAATCAAATCTTTTTAGTAATAATTTATCAGGAAACAATATAACGAATTTATTTGGAGGAAACAAAACAACGGATGGATCAAAATTATTTTCTCAGCAAGATGCAAAAATTTCAAATAATATGTTTTCTAAGTCTTCCAATCTTTCAACAGGTGGTGCCCTAAACTTATTTGGATCTAACCCTTCTCAGCCTGAAGTTAAAGCCGACGCAGATAAAGAAATTCAGCAAAAACAAGAAAAATCTCCTATTTCTCCAAGTAAATATATGTTTTACTTTATTCTATAGAAATAAAATTTTTTAAATTATTCTTAAAATAATCAAAAATTTATTTAATATTTTATAGATAGAAATACTGCTACTTTAAATCCATTTCAAGCAAATTTAGGTAACGTTAAAAATACTCCCAAAAAAGCTGAAGAGCAAAAACCATTGAATGTTTTCGAAGGAAAGGCAAATCTATATAAACCTTCAGAAAATGCCGTTAATCCATCCGCCCAACAATCAACCATCCAAAGTTTATTCGGTGGTATTAATAAAGAAACCAAAGAAGTTGAAAGTATAAAAACGAATATTCCAGAACAAAAAGAAAAAAATTTAATGAATTTTGAAAAAGCTCAAAAGCCTTTAGAATCCGCAATATCTTCTAGTGGATTGTTGGAAGCTGATAAAAAACTCCCTTCAGAAATCAGTATGATACATATTTTTATTTTGAATCTTTTAAAAATTAAATAGGTAAATTATCTAAACCGAGTGAGCCTGTAAAAGAAGTAAAAATAGAAGAATTGAAATTTGACAATCTTATGAATAGAACCTTAGATGAAACAATTAATAATTGGAAATTTGAACTGGAGACTCAAACTGAAATATTTAAAAATAACGCTGAAAAAGTTAAGCAATTCGAATTCTGCTTTCTCAGAAATTACGAAAATGTAAAATTTTTACACTTACAATAATTCAACAAATCGTCTAATTGAATATATAAAAATTTTTTATTTCTTTAAATCATAGATTCAACTTTTAAATAATGTAATCAATAAAATCGAAAATGATACAAAAGAATCAATAGAAAATATGAAGTCCATTTCACATCAAGAAGATAATATCATTGATGAATTGGATTTAATAGAAAAAGGATTAGATAAATATTTAGAAATTCTTTCCAAAAGAATCCCTGAAGATTATATTGATAATAATTTTCTTTATCAAACAACACTCGAATTAGATAAAGAAATTAAACTTATTCAAAATGAAATAAATAATGTTCAAAAGACAATGATAAATGATAGTGATAAAGTTAATATTCCTGATCCATTACTAAACAAAAATACAGTAATCTCATATGAAAGTATGGCGATCAATGAAATTGTTGATTTTGATGTAACAAAAATTAATAAATTTCTTTAATAAGATAAAAATTTAAAAATATTTTTCAATTTTCAAATCTTTTGTTTATTTAATATAAATAAATCTTTAGAAAAACGATATAACAGATATTCTGAATGGATATAATAATTCAGTAAAAGTTTTACAAAATTTACAAAATTCTATTCAAAATAAAATTGTAAACATTGATTCCGATATTACTGAGATAAATAATAGAAGAAATATGATTTTGTAAAATGGATATTCATGCTATCGAAACTTTAATTTTAAAATTATACAAATACTAAATATAAATAAACATTAATAAAAAATAATTTAAAAATCAGTATTAATTTTAAATTTTATATAAAATTACTTAATTTTTTTTTAATTGTTGTTATAATAAAAAATTGAGTTTTTTTTTTGAAAAAATATTTAAAAAAATTTAATAATTTCCTTAATAGGATATTTTAGTCAACTTAATCAATAATTCATGTTAATTAGTTAAAATTTTATATTAATATTATGATATATTCAAAAAAATGAAAAATAATTTTTTTAAATTTTCTATAAGAAAATTTTCTAAATCAGTATCGATTCCACCTAAATTAAGAAATGCTGGTTTAGAAACAAAGAAAAATCAATCCTTATTCAAATACGAATCCTTAATTGATAATCCAAGAGATAATAATTTAGAAAAAGAAAAATCTCATTATAATAATTTAATAGAGAATAGCTCTAAAAACATGATTTTTAATCATTTTAAACTAAATGATTCTGATAACAATTCAAATTTCAATGAATTCTATACATATACAAGTCAAAAATTAGACACAAATCAAATTAATAAATTAATTCATGTTATTGTTGAAATCAAATTTAAATTAGATAGTGATAATATAGAAAAAACCGAAGATTTATTTAGATTTCTAATAAGTAAACTTTATAATCTAACAGAAGACAAAGGTAAAAAAAATAATTTAAATATTAATAACTTAACTTTTTAATATCTGTTTTGATTCAATTAGCTTCATCTAATTCTTATTAAAACATTAGAAACTAACGAAAATATCATTAATATGATATCAAATATTCCTTTAAAACAAATATCCACAAAAGAAATTTTTAAATCAAAAAATGATTTTGATTTAATACAAGATGGAATAAGCCAATCTAGTAGAGAAAAAAATAAGAATGAATCAGCTGTTGCCTTATCAATGATAATTAACAATTTCGAACATAATCTTCATTTAAAAAATCCTGAATTATCTGATATGGGCAACCCTGAAATAGATTTTAAAGATGTATTCAATGAAAAATGTTTTTTTTATGTTTTGAAAATATAAAATTTTGGATAATCTTTAAAATTAAAAATCATTGGATCTTATTAATTTTTAGGCAATGTCTTCAAGATTGCAAAGCTATGATAAGAACATTTATCTATTTCAGAAAAAATCAGAATTGACACAGTTTGAAAAATCCAATTATATTTTTTTCAATAATTTGCCAGTTTTTTTCCCTGTAAAATCAAAAACAACAAATAAAATTATGATTAAACAATTAACAAATAGCATTCTAATACAAAATGTTCTAAAAATGAATAAAAATCAATATTATTTAAATTTTAATAAAGCGATTTTGGATAAAACATTGAGCGATTTTTCAGATATTAAAATCATCATCAAAAACACTTTTTTTAAAAAAGATGAAGAAGGAAAAACTTCAATCGATCATATTCAAATGGATGAAAACGAGATAGAATCAATTGATTTTATTTTAGCATCTGACGAATTTCAAGAATTACAATTAAAAAATATAAAAACAAAAAAGAATATAAATTCTAAAAAAGACTCGAAAAATGAAAACAAAAATAAAAAGCAAAGTTCTATTTCAATGGATGATTTGATAGAAAATACGAAATTTATGGATTTCAAAAAAATAGAAAGTGATGAAGTTTTAAAAAAATATGCAAATTCTTTTGTATATTCAAATGGTTTTATTATAGCCAAAGACTATAAAACAAAATCGGATATTTTAAAATCAAGTGCTGGAGTTTTTGGTTTCCATATATTGGGACGAAAAAATATTAAATTGATAGATGCTGATTTTATGCATTTTATTTCTGTTAAAAATAACAGTGATGAGGAAATAAAATTTAAAGACTTAGTGAAAAAATTAAATAATGAATTAAAGCTGAATAATTTTACTGGACCTTTGCTAGAATTACCTGAAAACAAGGCGAAAATCGACTTAGCAAATGAATCATTTTTACCAAATACTCAAATAAACATTAGATTTAATAGTTTCAAATTTTTTTATGAAGCATTACAAATTTTTGAAACGAAATTATCACAATTGGTAATAGATAAAATTGATAATTTTGTGATTTGACATTTATTTATTTTTAATTTATTTTTAATTTATTTTTCTTTATTTTAGAAGCTTAAATTTCGAATTATGCCTACAAAAAAATTATATTATGATGACTCTTTTGTCTGTTCATTAGATTTTGTATTGAGAAATAATTATCCAACGCTAAAAAGACCTTTAATTATTGAGTGCGATTATCTGGATAATTATGAGATCAAAATATAAATTTTACAATCAATTAACTTTATTTTAACCTTTATTGATACAATCATCAATCAATTCACAAAATATGACATTTTGTGAATTAATTATAAATTTATTCCATTTTTTGAGAAGAGTTTCTAATCAAATTGAATATTTATAAACATGAAACTTAAATGAATTAATCACATCTTCTTAACTAATTTATATTTAAAATATTATGATCGAATTAATGAAGATTTTTTTATAAGAGCTCAAAAGATTATTGGAATAATAATTATAAATAACAAAAAAATTTTTAGATTAATTATAAAATTGATTTGATGGCCTGAATCTTCTTCATTTATATTCTAAATCAATTTGCAATATCTATCAATTTTAAAATAAAACTATTATTTAAAATACCTTTGAATAGGATTCTATTTTATTTAAAGTATCTTTTATAGTGTAATTGTTAGAGTCAAATAAGATAGAGAATAAATTGAATTTTTCGATAAATATTAATTCTTGAATAATTTTTATGAAATTTTCGATATAATAATTCTTATTAATATCATTTTCAAATTTTTTGATGAATTCTTGTATAAACAAGTTGAAAATTTCTGGAAATTTATTAACATATACAGATAAAACCTTAAATATTTCATATATCTCTTGTGAAAAAAAATATGGAATTTCGAATATACTTAAATAATCACTAATTCTAATAAGAGGATCTTCATTAAGAAGTAATATTTCTGAAATATAAAATAATCTTATAGCTGTCAATAATTGTTTAGTAATCAAATTTTTGGCACTCTCGAAATTAAAAATCTCTAACTCACTATTTTGTTTTGAGTATAAATACTTCATATAATTCAAAATCGATAATATTAAATCTTTTAAAGAAACTATTTTATTAAGATTTTTAATCGAAGTTACTATTATCCACAATTTTTCTTGCTCGAAAAGTGTCATATCAACTGAAATTTCAATTAACTTACAAATTTTATCAGAATTTGTTAAAAGATTAAAAGCAGGATAATTTAAACTATTTGGATTAGAATGAATATTCAAACTTAATTTATTTATAGTTTCAAGAGAACTATAATTTATAATTTTCGCTATAATTTCTTGGTCATTTTCTATGATTGCTGTAAAGAAATGCAACCCTTTTTGAAAAAAAATATTAAGAAACTCCAATTCTCCTTCTTGAACGCATAAATCTATCAATAATTTTAATCTTATTTTTAAAAAATCATTATTTTCTTTGAAAAGCTTATTTATAATATCTATATAGGCTCGATCAGGGCTTAAATTATTATTTATAATCGAATTAAAATTAATTATTTTTAAATCATTTGCTCTTTTTATTTTTAAAATATTAAATCTCCTTATTAAAAATCCAATCATTCTTATAATAAATTTGGGATATATTTCAATAATTTTATTAATTATTTCTGCTAACATCGAAATTTCTTTTTCATTTTTGTTTTTGAATTTAATTATAAAATAATCAATGATATAGTTGCAAATTTCCTTTGGCTCCTTTTTCTTTGAAATTTTATTTGGATTGTCATTTTGGGATTTAATATAATCATTATTTGCATTCACATTTAATTCACTCAAATTAAAGAATTTATTAACTGAATCTAATTCAAGCTCATCTTTGAAAATTTTTATGAAAAAAGAAGCAAAATGATAATATATATCAGTTACTTCTTGATCAATTAAGGCCAATTTCGATTCCAAAAGATTTTTAGATTTTAATTTTTGTAAAAAATTATTAATAAAATTGTCTAATAATTCTTGGAAAGTTTTTTTAGATCTGTAATTAATGAAATTATTCAAGATAGTGTTTTGAATTAAATCAGACAAGTTTTGATGAATATAAAATTCTAACTCTATTATTAATTTTTTTGATAAAGTTTTATTTTCATTAATTTGATTCTGAGAATTTATATTATTATCAACCATTTTCACTTCATCATCAGAAAATTCTGATTCTTCAATAACTTTAGAATCTTGATTTATTGCATTTGAAAAATTATTCTGATTTATTTGATTTGTTGAAACATTTGGAATTTTATCGAAATTTTCTTTTTGAAGTTGTTGTTGAAATTGTTGTGAATTATCTTTGTAATCAACTAATTTTGAAAAAATTTGTTTTATCTGCTTGTCTATTTTTTCTTCCCTTAAAATGTATTCTAAATTTTGAATTATTTGTTGTTTTTCACATTCTTTAAATGCTGATACAATATTATTTTTTATGTCATTTTTAAGATAATTATCAAAATTTTTTGAATAAGCATCTAAAAAATCAATTAATTCCATGGAAATTTCTGGAAAGCTTTTAGCAAATCCGAAAATCAGCATTATAGCAGGCTCTAATAACAATAAATTGTCTTTTTCTCTATTTGTAAAAATGAAAAAATATTATTTTCAAATTCAGTAGAATAAATTTAAAACAAAATTTAAATTATTTTTATCGATTTTTAGATTTGAAGAAGGCTAAATTAAAATTATAAATAAAATAATAAAATAAAATACCTGTTGAAAAACAGCCAATCGAAAAAAATCGCTTGTTTAACTTCTCCTCCAATCAAATCATTTTTAATATTATTCAAGATAAATCCCAATATTATCCATCTAGGAGTGCTGTAATCTTTTTGATTAAAAAAATTCGTAATTAAATATCTTGTTAAATCCACTATCAAGCTCTTATCTGTTTCGGTTGAGGTTAATTTGAACGTTTTGAAAAAGAAATTTATATACCAAACATAATTATTTCTATGAACTTCTAATAAAATGAATTTTATCATTTTTTCCATATAATGAGGAATCATAACTAGCGTATAAAAATTATAATTATAAGGATGTGGAGTATAAAGTAAATTTACATACAAGGGCTGATTATTATACATTTGCATCTTTGAAATTTCTTCAAATATTTTTTGTAATTCAGGTATTTTATTTTTACTCATAGATATAATTTGTCTAAATAATTCTTTTCCACCTAATAGAACATCTTCTTTTTTCGATTCCCAAAGTGATATTATTATATAAATTTCATCTGCTAAAATTTCTTGATAATTTAATCTCTTATCATTTAAAGAACCAAAGATACAAGTATTTTCTCCTATCATTCTCAATATTTTGAGAAAAACAAGAGAGGTTAAATTTAATTGTGAGTCTTTTGAGAATTGTAAAATCCAAACAATTCTGCTCCTTATAAATTTTATTAAAATACGATAAATTTCGAAGTTATCAAGTATCCATGATCCTGAATAAAAAATCCTTAAAATTGTAAAAAATAATTCGAGTAAAATCGAATTAAATATTACTGAGATTTTATCAAAGAGCCTTAATAAGCATGAAATTATCTTTAAATCAAATTTCATATGTTTTTCAATAATAAACTAAAATATTTAATTTAATAATTGGAATAAAAAATTTTGATTTGGAATAAAGAGAATTAAGTTTTTTTTATTTAATTCAAATTATTACATCAATAAATAATGTTAGAAAATAGTCATTGTCTTTATTAATCACCAAAAATATTTCATGATACTCTTCAAAATTATCATTTATTATCATTCCATAAAATAAGCCTGCGATTATTTGACGGTAAAGAGAAGGATCAGATTTGATAACATCATCTAACTTTGTTCTTCTTTGATTTAAATCTTTTATTGATTTAATATTTTCTTGAATTATATGCCAGCCTGTTTTGAGAAACTAATATGAAAGATAATCAATACTTATATTAAATAATTTTATTTTTTATTATGATGAAGGATGATTGTAAATTGAATATATAAAAATTTTAATACAGAATCAATTTCACAAGGATGTTCAATAAAAAATTTTGACTTATCTTCAATTTTACTTAAACTATTGGATTTCATTAAAATTTAAAAAATTTATTAACAATAATAAATTCAATTTAAAATAAATTTGATAAAGATAGTTTTTTAATTTTTAAAGAACTATTTCATTATAATTTTTTACCTCTTTCAACTTTAATAAAATAAACTAGCCTAACAACTTATAAAATTTAAGTTTCTTGTTGGAAATTTGATACGATTTTAAAATTGTATTAAAAATATTTAAATTTTTTAACTTAATTTATTTTATTTTTTCATTAATTTTATTCATTCATAAAAAATATGACTAAATTTTTAAAAAAGAATTTATTAAGAAGTCAACTTAGGAATAGATTGATAAAAAAAAATATTAACAAGAATATAAAAGCAGACAAAAAAAAAGAGAATAAAGAAGATTTAATAATGGAAGAATATGAAATTGAAAGTTCAAATTCTGGGAATGAACAAAATTTAATAATTCCTAAAGAAAAAAGTAAGAAGAAATCTTTGGAAAAAAACAAAATTAAAGAAAAAAGTAAAAAAGAAAATAAAATTGAATCAATCGAACCTCAATTGAGTATTGACTCTATTAAAGATCATTATTATACATTCAACTTAATTCCCGAACTTTATACTATTCTCTATACAACTCTAATTTTCAAATGGATACAAACAGACAAAGTAAAATTTTAAATGATAAAATTAATTAATTTGAAAACAAAATATTTTTTAATTTTAATAGATTTTAATTCTGGTTGACCAAAATAATATTGGTTATCGACTTGAAATCTTTCTTAAATGCTTTAAAATTAATTGCTGTTTTCTCGATAATGAAATGCCAGTCAATACAAATAATCACTTTGCAAATAGCTTCATAAAAGGGAATTTCAAAATATGCATTTCAAACAAAACATTTTCACAACCATCTCCGAATTTTGTTGATAAAATAATAGAAAATTCTCCTATTCCAATTTCTATAGTTTACTTTGATTTTTTAGATGCTAATCTATTAAATGATCATTGCTTTAGAATTAATGTAAAAACAATTCACCATTTGTTGAGTTTTGATAACCGAAAAAATTTTTCAATAATATACAATAGCTTAGATCGGAGAATTACTTTTCAAGAATTTGAATATAACAAAGACCAAGTTGCCCATTTAAGATATAGATGTGAAGATAATTATCATACTATAAAAAAATCAGATATTAAAAAAGCCAAAACTAAAAAAATTAATCAAGAGCTTTTACATTCTAAGGATATGGAAAAATACTTCCAAACACATCCTGAGGAGAGATTAAATATAATAAATTCAATAAAAGATAATAATTATTATACTGTAAAAGCTTCTGCTACTTATTTACCTTCTTATCTAATACATGAGGATTCGAAAGAAAATAAAATTGAACAGGTAATAAATTTATTTTAATTTTCTTTTTATATTAATTTTATAAATTTTCAGCTTTAACAGTTTATAAAAATTTATAGGCAATCGTTAAAAATTATGGGAATGAAAATAAGAACAATAAACTAAAGAATTCTAATCAAAGAAGAAAGAGAAAAGGTAAAATGCAAGAGTATTTAGAATGTTTGGAAAAAAATGATGGATCTGAAAAATTAATAAAATTTTGAATAAAATAACTTATTAAATTTTTTCTTTAAGAAATAATAGACTTCTAAATTAGCTTTCCTTTATTCTATTTTTAAAATTTTAATTAATCCTAAAAATTATAATTTATTCAGTAAAAGTTATGAAAGTTATGGACTTAAATAAAAAATTTTTCAAAGAAAAATTTTTTACAATCAAAGATAAAAACTTCATCATGAAAGAAATTGAAGATCCTGATTTATATATTTTTGAAAACTTCGAAAAGGAAATAGAAAACTTTATAAAACCTCTATTTATTAGCTATAATGATTATTTATCAAATTTTGGAGTTGATTTAAAATTTCAAGATTTCGAAACTGAATTAAAAAATCTACCTGGAATTTATTCAAAAGAAAAAAAAGGAACTATGCTCATTGTTTTACATATCGATAAAATAGAAAAAGATTTTCCTTTAAATATAAAACCTATCGGAATGGTTTCATTAAAAGATTTAGATGATAAAATTTGTGAAATGAAAAGATTATTCTTGATTGAAGAATTTCGAGGATATGGATTGGGAAAAATTCTCATGGATAAAATTTTAGATATCGCTAAAAATTTAGGATATCTAAAATTTAGATGGGATACACTAAAAAAGTTAAAAGAAGCAGGCTTTTTATACGAAAAGTATAAATATTCACTTATTGAGCCTTATAATTATAATCCTTTTAATGATGTACAATACTTCGAAATTATTTTATAAACAAAGTATAAAAAAACTGATAAAACGAGAGAATCTGAAGATTTTAATTCGAATTTATTTAAATTCTCTCGGTTTTCAACTTAATCATAAAAAGAAAATTTCTAAACCTAATTTTAATTAAATTTTATATTTAATAATAATATACAAATAATTGTGTATTTTAAAAGACTTAAACCATATTTAATAAATTTACTTGCTAATTAAAATATAATTTATTTATATAAAAAAATCGTTTAGAAATCTTTTAAATCTCCTTCCTATTGTTTAATTCGAATAAATGAAATTTCATCTTTAAACTTAATTATTCTTGATTTGAATTCTAAATTTTAAAAAAAGCTATTTTAATATTTAGCTATCCCAATAAAGACCTTGAGTGTATTTGAGATTATTGCACTGATAAAAATTAAAATTATTTAATTTTAAAATATTAAACTGCATATTATAATGGACTTTTGCAACTTGAATCACTTCATCACAGGAGGAAATATCTTCATCAAATTTTTCATTTTCAGGTTTAATATGTATCTTAGATTGTAATTCCGATGGAATTAAAATATCTTCATCTCTGTAAACATTATAACTTTCAATTTTTTCGCCGTTTAGCTGATTAAATTTTCCACAGTATTTTCTTTTATCAGTATTCAATTTAACTTTTCCATTTAAAATATTTTGCTCTGTAGTATTTAGTTTATTTAATTCGATTTCTGTGTAGTATTTTGCTGCATCTTGGCAATTTCTCTTATGAATCTCTAAATCCAAAAAGTAATCTTCACAAGGCTCAACATATTTTTTGACAGACTTTGAAGGATTTATAGTAACTTTTCTTTTTTTGAGAAGAGAAATATCTATTGCTGATTCTTTTTTCTTTTCAGTTTTAAAATCATTAGCTTTTGGCTCTTTTATTTTAAAAATTTTTACAGGTTGGAAATTATTTGTATCATCTGTAAGTTCGATTTTCGCAGTCTCTTTACTTTCATTTGGTACTTTGAAGGAAATATCAGAACTCGTTTTTTCATTATTGGGTTGATTTTTTAAATCTGTTTTAAATGAAAAAGATGGTTTTAAATCGGAGTCTTTGATAGTTTTTTGAAAATTAACTTTTTCAGAAGAAATTTTTTCATTTTCCATTAGAGAAGAAATTGAATTGTCTTTTGTGGTTAAATTTTTTGAAGTGATTCCTGAATCTAAACAATTTATGTTATTTTTATTTTTAGCCAATAGTTCTAAATAAAAGTTATTGTTATTATTATTTTTAAATTTTTGATTCATATTTGGGAATGGAATTGTAAAATCAGTTTTTTTATTTTTATCAAAATGTGTAAAATTAGATAGTTTTGAAAGGATATTTACATCTTTAATTTCAGGATTATTTTTAAACTGCTCATTAGAATTTTCTTCTTTTAGCTTAAAATTTATCACTTTCTTAGATATATTTCTAAGTTCTCTATTTAAATAATCATTAGGTAAATCAAATTGGCTTTCATTTTCGTTTATATTTTTAAAATTTTCTTTGAATCTTTTATTTAATATTTGCTTATTTCCTAAAGAATTATTTTCAAAAGGATTAAATAAATAAATTTTATTTTCATCATTATTTTCTTTTGAAGTATTTTGATTATTATTCTCATTTTCTTCAGTTAATTTATCATTGTTATTCGAACCCTCATGATCTTCTATTTCACTTTCAGAGTTTTTGTAATCATCATCTATACTTTTTCCCTTTGCAATTTCCAACTGACTCATTTGCAGTTGACTAACACCAATATGTTCACAATTTTCTGTAGCTTTTTCCTTGAAATTTTTATAGCAAAAATCATTTTTCTTTTTTATTAATATATTGGAATTGTTTTCTAATGATAAGTTGCAATTTATTTTGTTTTTATCTTTGTCGAAATTAGTTGCTTCATTATCAGATTCAATTTTATTATTTTTCATATTATTATTTGTTATGTTATTGAGATTAGATACATAAGAAAAATTTTCCTTATTTTCCTTAAATTTTTCTCCACCGAAAACTTTAGTTGTTAATTTATTTAGATTGACTAAAAGTGGATTATTCATATTTTTCAGATCATGTTGATTTAAGAAAATATTATTATTTTTATTTAAATCTTCAGCATTTTTTGGAATAACTTGAATCGGATTTTTATTTTCTTCTAAAAAATTCTGTTGATATTTACTTTTATTTTCTTGAAGCCTATGTGCATTTTGCTTAAATCTTTGTTGGGCTAATTCCATAGCACTTTTTTTTTCTTGATTTGCAAATGGATTTGATTTTTCTTCTAGATTATTGTTTAGAAATTTTGGAAATTTGTTATTGTTATTTCTCTGTTCTATTTGTAAAAATGGGTTAAGCTTGGTTTTTGATATTTCTAAAGTTGCTTTAGCATAATTTAGGTCCATCTGTATTTTTTGAATTATTTAAATTTAAATTCTTATATTCGAATAATTATCTCTAGTAAATTATTATTTTATAATTTGAATATTTTCTTAAAAAGAAATAATTTCACTCTATAAATTTTACTTAATTATAAACTCTTCGGTTCTATAAATTAAATATTATACCTAATAAAGTAATAATTAGAAAATATAATAAACTAGTCTAAAAGTAAAAAATTTCTTTAAAAGATTATATTTCTTTTTTTTTAAATATTCAACAATTAAAAAAAATTTAAATAATTATTTAGAAAACATTTCAGTTATTAAAATATGCTTATATATTAAAACTTAAGAAGTTTTTATGGATGTATAAAATTGATTAGTAAAAAATTTATATTTCTCTATAGGTAACCAAAACGCTAAATTTTTAAAAAACTTTTTGATTTATCCAAAATCTTAATTTAAAATAAAAATTTTTTTATTGAGAAGAAACTGATATCAATTTTTTTAGAAGTAAATCTGGTTATTTTTTTTAGTAATTAAGAATTTAGGGACTTTTAAAAAATATTAAGAAGAATTTAATTGATGTAATCAAGAAATTTCATGAGATTGGAATAATATTGAATTACTTGGAAAATTAAAAAAAAAAATATATATAAAAATTTCTTATAAATAGAGATAGGAAAAGTATCATAATCAATACATAAATCAGCAATTTGATATTATGTTGATTGTCCAAATAAAATATTTACAATATTGTAAGGTTTTGAATGGAAAATTTATTACAATTGCTTAAATTGAATTGAAAATAATAATTTCTAGATATTGGAGAAATTTTTATTAATGATGAAATTAAATATACTTAATAAATAGAATTTTATTCAAATTGAATTATTGAATACTTAACTAATACTAGCTATTAATTGATATTTATTTTATAATTAAATCCTAAAAGAAAATACATTGAATTTTTTGAAGCTCCATAAATGATTAAGTCGTCGTTTTCTTTATTCTTAAATATGTTTTCTTCATTTAATCTGAGATATGTATATTCATAGCGACATTCATCAATTTTGAAGAAAAATGCATAAATCTTATTTTTGGAGATTTTAATTTCATTTGTGGAAATAAAGAATCCATTATCAATTGTTTCTTTAAAGTCAGAATTTTCTTCACAATTTTCTTGTTTTATTTTTTTCTTCTCAAAAATTAATTTGTAAGAGCCTTCAGTCTTTTTATCCCACACTGAATTTAAATTTTCATATTTAAAGTTTTCTCCTTCTTTTTCATTTAAATTTGCATTCTGTATTTCTTTTTCACTTGGATTGATATCGAATTCATATACTGAAAAATCATAATTTACTGGAAGTCTACATACATTCCCATAATTATACCATGAAACGTAAAAATTTTTTAATATTATATTTTTAGAAAAGACAAATATATTTGGTGTTTGTACTAAGTTTCCTCCCCAACCATTTGCTATTGAATCTTGTGATTCTTTTAAGCTAAATATTTTAAAAACAGTCTCGGGAGCTATAATGCACAAATAGTCATTTTCAAAGCTGAAATGGATATCAATTAATGTTTTTTCAGCCAATTTTCCAAAAGGCAAATTAAAAATTTGTTTATAATTTATAGAATTTTTTATTGTTGATAACACTTCTTCTCTTTTATTATTCAGACTTTCAATATTTTTATTTTTATCTCCTACATTTTGTGATTCTATCTCAATTCCTTATTCTTTACAATTTACAATTTTTGATATTAAATCTGAGGAAATTTCAATATTTTCAGCATTTATAACTTCATTTAATTCTAAATTTTGATCCTGCAACTCATATGATTTATCTTGGTTTGAGTTTTCATCGCTTATTTCTTCATCATTATTTAGTTTTGGATAAGGCTCAAGATTAGGAGTTATATTATTGTGTTCTTCTTCAATATTTGACATTTCATCTTCAATAACTTGTTTAAAAACTTTCTTATTTAAAATTTTTCCTGATATGTCATGATTTTTATAAACTATTCTAAAATCTTTACCTATGTTCAGATTCTCGGCTCTCTCTTCAATAATTTTATAAATACTCTTTATTTTTTCGTTGATATTTAAAAAAATATATTTTTCAAACATCACATCTCCTTGATGAATAATATGAAGTTTTACTTTAATTAAACTTGAAATTTTTTCTTTTATACAATCAACAATTATTTCTTCAGAAGTTTCATTGTTGATTAATAAAGCTTCTATTTTGTTTTCTTTAGTATATTTTAATTCTTTGAATTTGAAAATTTTAGTTTTATCATTTCCCAAAAATACAAATTGATCTTTTTTGAATTCATCGAAATTAAGATGAAATTTTTTATGTTTATGTATGGTTTGTAATTTTTTAGGTTGCTCTTCAATTTTCATTTTTTCCAATTTGTTTTTTTTATCTTCAACAATTTCATAAACTCCATCAGACTCTATTGATATAATCATTGGAATCTTGACTTCATATTTGTTTTCTACTTTTTCATCAGATTTGTAGATTATTATTAGGACAAATTTCTCTTGGTCTTTTCTTTCAAGTTTATGTTGTTTTTCTGGTAAAATTGAAAATTTTTCATCAGCTTTGTCTATTTTTAGATATATTTCTTCTTTGGTTTTGTTAGTAATAATTACTTCCATTCTATTATATTTAATACTAGGTTATCTATAAATATCACAAATACAGCAATTTTAAATTATTATATTTGTATGATTTCTTAAAAAATTTTTACTTTGATAAATAATAAATTTTTTCATTTGTCAAAAATCATATAAAAAAATTTAATAAATTTTAATTATAGAATATTATTTGGTTAAAATTGAAAATGTCGAAAAAATTTTTTGAGTATTTTTTTAATTTTGTTATAAATGGTATTAAAAGATAAATATAAAAATCCAGTATCTTTTACATGATATCTAATCATAAAAATTCTTAATTCTTTTATTATAATTTTTAAAAAAAATTTGGGGATTGGGGATTGGGGATTGGGGATTGGGGATTGGGGATTGGGGCCAATCCCCAATCCCCAATCCCCAAACCCCC
>Ga0194116_10002152_pt1 | contig 26144 bp, 22 predicted proteins | sample TA2MahsurfametaG_4_FD_148617 | JGI IMG/M metagenome (GOLD analysis project Ga0194116, IMG submission 148617) | Freshwater microbial communities from Lake Tanganyika, Tanzania - TA2015008 Mahale S9 surface | ecosystem: Environmental > Aquatic > Freshwater > Lake | place: Tanzania: Lake...
CGTATTGGCATCGCTTTCGGTGCTGACCGCGATGACCGCAGGCCGGTGCCGCACTGCCAGCTCAAACACCTGGTTGATCCGGCTATGCGCAGAAAGGCCGTGCACCCTGAATCGATCCGGGTGACGGCCAATGACATCGAGCGTACTCAAGCCGATCGAGCCGGTTGCCCCAAGCACCGTGACTGTCTTCATCACGCGGATTATCCCAGCAGTTCTGCGATCAACGCCACGGCAGGCATCGTGGGAATCAGCGCATCAATTCGATCAAGTACGCCCCCGTGGCCGGGCAACACGTTGCCGCTGTCCTTGACCCCCGCCTGGCGCTTGAGAAGCGATTCAAACAGGTCGCCGACGATCGAAAGCGCCGCAAGCAGGGCCAGCACCAAGGCGGCCCCCATCCACCCAACCGTACCCACCAAGCGCGAGGGGAGTGCCGAAGACATCGCCTCAAAAGGGACCGTTGCCAATCCTGCCAATGCAACCGCTGCCATGCCTGCAAACGCACCTTCCCAGGATTTTCCCGGGCTGATGCTGGGAGCAAGCTTGTGTCGTCCGATGCCTCGTCCTACGAAGTACGCCGCAATGTCAGCGATCCAGACAATCGCCATTGCACTGACCAGGACGACAGCCCCCTGCCCCCTGAGATCGTAAAGGGCAAACCAGCAGGCAATCAGCAGCGCTGCGGCAAGCGCACGGCCGCCTGATGCTGCGCGGTGGCGTCGCAGGCGCTTTGGCCCCTCGATCAGCCAAAACAGTAACGACAGAAAACAGACCGCGATCACCAGCGGCTGAGCGAGGTCTCCCGTGGGCGCCAGAGCAATGAGGGCGGAACCACCCAGCAGCAAAGCGAACCATTCAACCGGCCCCGGATGACTGCGGGAGACGAGCCTTGCCCACTCTGAATAGGCGATGCCCAACATCAGCAATGACGCGAGCCCCCACAGCCACGGCGGCCCGATCGCCACAATGGGAATCAGAACCGCAAGCAGCGCAAGCGCAGTGAGTATTCTGGGGATCAACACAGCGGGCTACCCGTCATGACCCACCCGCCGCTGGAAGCCAGCGCCAGGCTGATCGCCGAAGAAGGTCTGAACGCGTGCGAAACGAGAGATCACCCGCGGGTCAGCCTGCAGCCTGTGCGGCAACCTGACCACTGGTTTGCCCGAAGCGCCGCTCTCGTTGCCGATACCAGTCGAACGCCGCCTCGAGCGCCTTGTCGTCAAAGTCGGGCCAGAAGCGGTCAGTGAAGTGGAGCTCGGTATAAGCAAGCTGCCAAAGCAGAAAGTTGCTGACCCGCTGCTCCCCCCCTGTGCGAATGAAGAGGTCGGGTTCGGGCGCATAAGCCATCGCCAGATGGGGCGTCAGCATGCTTTCGTCGAGTTGCTCAGGCCGGGATACCAGCTCAGGATGGGCCCTCAGGGCCGACCGCGTGGCCTGAAGAATGTCCCAGCGCCCGCCATAGTTGGCCGCCACGGTGAGGGTCATCCGCTGGTTTGTAACCGTTCGCGACTCGGACTGCCGGATCAGCGCCTGCAGACGCGGCTCGAACGCCCCGAGATCGCCCACCACACGAAGGCGGATCCCGTTCGCGTGAAGCTGCTCGACCTCGCGCTCGAGTGCGGAAATGAAGAGTCGCATGAGCACCGACACTTCTTCGACCGGCCGGCGCCAGTTCTCGGAGCTGAATGCGAACAGGGTGAGAAACTCGACCCCTGATTTGGCACAGGCTTCGACGATGGTACGAACTGCCTCAACCCCGCGTGCGTGGCCGGCAACGCGTGGCAGGCGCCTGGACGTGGCCCAACGACCGTTGCCATCCATGATGATTGCAACATGCCGGGGGACCGAGGCGCTGACCGGAACAGCGACCGTCGAGCTGGGGAACATCGGCTTCACAACGAGTACGCCAGGTTAGACCGTCAAGATTTCCTGCTCTTTGGCAGCAATCAGTTTGTCGATTTCAGCAATGTGCCGGTCCGTGAGCTTTTGAACATCGTCCTGCCCTCGACGGTCTTCATCTTCGGAGATCGCCTTATCCTTGAGCAGCTTCTTGAGCTGCTCATTACCCTCACGGCGAAGATTGCGTACCGCTACCTTGGCCTGCTCTCCCTCGGTTCGTGCAACTTTCGCAAGCTCCTTGCGACGCTCTTCGGACAACGGCGGCATGGGTACCCGGATCAGTTCGCCAACGGTGACCGGGTTGAGGCCCAGATCGGCTTCGCGAATCGCCTTGTCGATTACCTGCACCATCTTCTTTTCCCACGCCTGTACGCTGATGGTGCGGGCGTCCATGACGGTGACGTTGGCGACCTGGTTGATGGGCATTGGGCTGCCGTAATAATCGACCATGACATGGTCGAGCAGGCCCGCGTGCGCGCGACCGGTACGAATCTTTGACAGCGCAACCTTCAATGACTCGAGCGACTTTTGCATCTTTAGCTCGGTCGAACTTTTAACGGCGGACAGGCTCATCGGATTCCCTTGACTCGGTTCAGGCGTAAACCAGCGTTCCTTCGTCTTCGCCACAGACGATTCGACGCAACGCGCCTTCCTTGAAAATAGAAAAAACCTTAAGCGGAAGCCGCTGATCGCGGCACAGCGCAAACGCGGTGGCGTCCATTACCTTGAGGTTACGCCCAATTGCCTCGTCAAAGCTGATTCGCTGGTAGCGGGTTGCGGTGGGGTCCTTCATGGGATCGGCCGTGTACACACCATCCACCTTGGTGGCTTTGAGAACGATTTCAGCGCCCATTTCGGCACCGCGAAGGGCCGCAGCAGTATCGGTGGTGAAAAACGGATTACCCGTGCCGGCGGCGAAGATGACCACCTTGCCTTCTTCCAGGTACCGGAGCGCTTTGGGACGGATGTACGGCTCAACGACCTGTTCGATCTTGAGCGCTGACTGCACCCGTGACACCACGCCTTGCTGGCGCAGCGCGTCCTGCAGGGCGAGTGCATTCATGACCGTGGCAAGCATGCCCATGTAATCCGCGGTCGCGCGATCCATTCCAGCCGAGCCGCCGGCAACCCCACGGAAGATGTTGCCGCCACCAATGACGATGGCCAGTTCGAGGCCAAGCCGCGACACTGCGGCAACCTCTGCGCACATGCGCTCGATGGTGTTGCGGTTGATGCCGAAGGCATCGTCGCCCATGAGCGCCTCGCCAGACAGCTTGAGAAGCACCCTGCGAAAGGCAAGGGTCGGGGGTCCGGACGGATTGGCAGACAGATCCAAAGCAAAACCTCGGCGCGGATTGAGCCGGCCCGGCAGCGCGCGCGTGCCGCCGAGCCGGCAAACCCGGTCATTATGCGCCAATCTTCAGGCGCACGGACAGAATCAACGCGCCGCCGCTGCAGCAGCCTGAGCCGCAACCTCGGCGGCAAAATCGGTTTGCTTGCGCTCGATGCCTTCGCCCACGATGTACAGCGTGAACGATGCGACGCGCGCGCCGCGAGACTTCAGAAGCTGCTCGACCGTCTGCTTGTCGTCTTTCACAAACGGTTGCCCCAGGAGCGTGACTTCCTTCAGGAATTTCTGAACGCTGCCCTCGACCATCTTCTCGACGATTTCAGCGGGCTTACCCGATTCCGCAGCTTTTTCACGGGCAATCCGGCGCTCAGTCTCGATGAGATCAGCCGCAACGCCTTCGCGTGACAGGGCCTTGGGCTTGGTTGCAGCAATATGCATCGCAATGTCGCGCGCCAGCGTGTCGTCTCCGCCCACCAGATCGAGCAGCACCCCGATCTTGGAGCCGCCATGGACATAGCTGACTACCCGCCCCTCGGCTGCCACCCGATGGAACCGGCGGATCGACATGTTTTCACCGATTTTGCCGACCAGGGTTGTACGCACCGCCTCGACAGTCGAGCCATCAAACGGAAGCGCCGACAGGCTTGCCACGTCAGCGGGCGCAGCCTCGACCACGAGTTTCGACAGACGCGAGGCAAACGCAAGGAAGTCGTCGTTTTTGGCGACGAAATCGGTCTCGCAGTTGATCTCGGCAATCGCAGCGTTCCGAGCGTCCGAGTCGATGAACACCCCCACAACACCCTCGGCGGTGACCCGCGAGGCCGCCTTGCTGGCTTTGTTGCCGAGACGAACCCGAAGGATCTCTTCAGCCTTCGCCAGGTCGCCCCCCGCCTCGGTAAGCGCCTTTTTGCACTCCATCATCGGCGCGTCGGTTTTCTCGCGCAGTTCCTTGACCATGCCAGCGGTGATTTCAGCCATCGCCTTATTCTCCAAACATCATTGACAGCCACAGTCTCATGCGTCACGCGCCTGACGCGTGACGGCAAGAAACAACTTACAAAAAAGAGCGGGCGCTCGGTCTGGCGCCCGCGGTGACGCGTGCGTCAGGCTTCTTCGCCCTCGACTTCGACGAACTCTTCCTCGCCAGCAGCCTTGACAACCTCCTGAAGCGCACTGCTACGGCCTTCAAGGATGGCATCGGCCGCGCCTCGGGCGTACAGCCGGATGGCCTTGCCCGAGTCGTCGTTGCCCGGAATGACGTAGGAAATGCCCTCGGGCGAATGGTTGGTGTCAACCACGCCGACCACCGGGATACCCAGCTTTGCCGCTTCAGTCACGGCGATCTTGTGATAGCCAACATCCACAACAAACAGCGCGTCCGGCAGGCCACCCATGTCCTTGATGCCGCCGAGACTGCGGTTGAGCTTGTCGAGTTCACGATGAAACAGCAGCGACTCTTTCTTGGACATGCGCTCAACGCCACCCTCGGCAAGCATCACTTCCATGTCTTTGAGTCGCTTGATCGACGTCTTGACGGTCTTGAAGTTGGTGAGCATGCCGCCAAGCCAGCGCTGGTCGACGTAGGGCATGCCGGCGCGCTGAGCCTCCTCGGCCATGATTTCGCGTGCCTGGCGCTTGGTGCCGACAAACAGAACGTTGCCGCGGTTTGCCGACAGCTGCTTCAAATACTTCATTGCGTCTTGATAAAGACCCAGGGTCTTTTCAAGGTTGACGATATGGATCTTGTTGCGATGGCCGTAAATGTAGGGGGCCATCCGGGGATTCCAGAACCGGGTCTGGTGGCCGAAGTGAACTCCGGCTTCAAGCATTTGCCGCATGGTGGCAGACATAACAAACTCCTTACGGGTTGAGTCTTACGCGCCCGACGATCCGTCCTGGAAAGGTCGGAAAACCACCCGTTGTGCCGAGCAACAATTTAAGCTCTTCGCACAACCAAGGAGGCACCCTGGTCGATCTGGCGCGCGGTATTTGGACCCCACGACCCCCCAGTCTCTGCGGCGCAGAGATCTGAATGTGTGCGTGGTAAGTCCCGGCTTTATTAGCGGCTTTGAATAAGCAGCTAACCTATAATCATAGCATGACCATTCAACTTAAAACCCCCGAAGAAATCGCCGCGATGCGCGTCGCTGGCCGGCTGGCGAGCGAAGTGCTCGACTTCATCGCCCCACATGTTCGCCCAGGAATCACCACCGGCGAGCTTGACCGTCTCTGCCATGACTACATGGTCGATGTGCAGCGCACCATCCCGGCGCCGCTTAATTACGCTCCGCCTGGTTACACGCCCTTTCCCAAATCCATCTGCACCTCGGTCAACCATCAGGTGTGCCACGGCATTCCAGGCAACCGAGTTCTGAAGTCGGGGGATATCGTCAATCTGGACATCACCGTTATCAAAGACGGGTTCCATGGCGACACAAGCAGAATGTTTTGTGTGGGCGATCCCTCGATCGCAGCGCGTCGCCTGTGCGAGGTCACTTTCCGCGCCATGTGGCTTGGCATTGAACAGGTTCGCCCCGGGGCCACGCTGGGTGACATCGGGCACGCCATTCAGCGTTTCGCGGAGGGCAGCGGCTTTTCTATCGTCAGAGAGTTCTGTGGCCATGGCATCGGACGGCGCTTCCACGAGGAACCGCAGGTACTCCACTATGGCCGCCCGGGCACTGGCGAGCGGCTTGAACCGGGAATGATTTTCACGATCGAGCCCATGGTCAACGCCGGCAAGCGCGACATTCGCGAACTCGGTGATGGCTGGACCATCGTGACGCGCGACCACAGCCTGTCGGCCCAGTGGGAGCACACCGTACTGGTCACCGAAAGCGGTTTCGATGTCCTGACGGTGTCCGAGGGTTGCCCGGCGCGACCATCACTCGCCTCCGCGGCCTGACCACCCACTGATGAACGCTGAACTCGGCCCGCTTCGCGAGCTTCACCGCCAGGCGATTGAGTCGGCAACCTCTCATTTCCAACAGTCGCGCAATCCCGATCGGTTGCTGACCGATCTTTGCAGAACCACCGACCGCACCCTTCGTGGCTTGTGGGTTCAGCTCGCGGTCCCGTCCCGCTTTTCACTGGTTGCGGTGGGCGGCTACGGAAGGGGTGAACTGTTTCCCCACTCGGATGTCGACCTGCTGATTCTGATCGATCAGCCCTCGCCCGACGAGGTGGGCATGCTCGAGCGCTTCATCAGCGCCTGTTGGGATCTTGGCCTGCAGATCGGGCACAGTGTTCGCAACATCAACGAGTGTGTTGACGAAGCGCGTGGCGACATCACCGTACAGACCAGCCTGATTGAGCGCCGCCTGCTTGCCGGCAGCCGCGACGCATTCGATTCCCTGTGCGCAATGCTGGACGCCTCGCTCGATCCCGCCCAGTTTTTTTCAAAGAAACTGCTCGAGATGCGGGCTCGTCACACACGCTATGAAGATACGCCTTACAGCCTTGAGCCGAATACGAAAGAGAGCCCGGGCGGGCTACGTGATCTTCAGATCATTCTGTGGTCCAGTCGGGCAGCGGGGCTGGGTGAAAGTTGGAGCGATCTCGCCAAAAAGGGTCTGATCAGTACCGCCGAGCTGCGCCAGATTCGCCATAACGAACGCGAGCTGAAGCGGATCCGGGCCTGTCTTCACCTGGTGTCTGGACGGCGCGAAGACCGCCTGGTGTTCGACCTGCAGGCGCAGGTCAGCAGCGCGCTGGGGCTGCATTCGGGCGACGCGCGGCAGGCTTCAGAGTCTCTGATGCAGCGCTATTACTGGGCCGCGAAAGCTGTGGTGCAGCTCAGCACGCTCCTGCTGCAGGATCTGCGCGAGCGGCTATCACCCGCAGCCACAGGTGAACCAGAGCCAATCGATGCAGAGTTCAATAACCGCGGCGGTCTTCTCCACATCTCTGATCCCGACTTATTTGACCGCGACCCCTCCGCGATCCTGCGGGCGTTCCTGGTCATCACGCGTCATCGTGAGCTGCACGGGATGACAACCGCCACGCTGCGAGCCATCTGGCGAGCGCGCACGCGTATCGATGCCGCGTTTCGACAGGCACCTGCCAACCGACTGCTGTTTCTCGAGTTCCTCAAGGCTGATCACGGCGTCACCCGCGGGTTGCGCCAAATGAATCAATGGTCGGTGCTCGGTCGCTATCTGCCAGTGTTTCGACGAATCGTCGGTCAGATGCAGCACGATCTGTTTCACGTGTACACGGTCGACCAGCACATTCTGATGGTGGTACGCAACCTGCGCCGGTTCGGCATGGCCGAGCACGCACACGAATATCCCTTTTGCAGCCACTTGATGACCACGGTTCGCGCGCCCTGGCTATTGGTGGTTGCCGCCCTCTTTCACGACATCGCCAAAGGCCGGGGCGGTGACCATTCGGTGCTCGGACGCCTGGATGCCCGTCGCTTCTGCAACGCTCACGGTCTTGGCAAGTCCGACCGCGAACTGGTGGAGTTTCTGGTTGAACATCACCTGACGATGTCCTCGATTGCACAAAAACAGGACCTGTCGGATCCCGATGTGATCGATCGATTCAGCGCCTTGGTACAAACCGAAGAGCGGCTCACCTGCCTTTATCTGCTCACCGTTGCCGACATTCGCGGTACCAGCCCCAAGGTTTGGAACGCCTGGAAAGCGAAGCTGCTTGAAGATCTGTTTCGCGCGACGCGACGGCGCCTTGCTGGAGAAACCCATAGCGCTGATACGGTGCTGGATAGCCGGCGAGGCGAAGCGGTTCGCCTGCTGAACCTGCAGACAGTCGATCCAGAGCGCTACGCCGCCTTTTGGACGCGGCTCGGGATTTCGTACTTCCTTAGAGCCGACCCGGCCGATATTGCCTGGCATGCCCGTGTGCTGACCGATTTCGCCTCTGGCGCCGTCCCAAAGGTCAGAGCACGGATGGCGCCGATTGGCGAAGGGTTTCAGGTGGTTGTCTACACGCACGATCAGCCCGAGCTATTCGCGCGAATCTGCGCGTATTTCGACAGCCATAACCTGTCGGTTCTGGACGCTCAGATCCACACCACCTTGGACGGCCATGCGCTCGACAGTTTTCTTGTGATCGACCCTATGGCAGAGATGGGATACCGCGAGCGCTTAAGCCTTGTTGAGCGTGAACTGGCCGACTGGCTGAGCACATCCGGGCCGCTCCCATCACCGGTGCGTGGCCGACTGTCCCGCCGATCGCGGTATTTCCCCGTGACGCCAACCGTCGACCTTCGACCGGATGAGCGCGGCGGAAGATACCTGCTGTCCATCACCGCGCATGACAGGACGGGTCTGCTGTACAGCATCGCGCGCGTGCTTAGTCGGCACCAGGTCAGCCTGGTCAGTGCGCGCATCATGACGCTGGGCGAGCGGGTCGAAGACGTGCTGGTGGTTCAGGGGCCGGTGTTTGTCAAGGCACGCGGCACGCTTGATTTCGAAACAGAGATGCTGTCAGCGCTTCAAAACTGAGGCAGTCAGGCCACCGTAGCGCGACACATTTCGGCAAGCACCCGCTGAACAGTGGTCATTGACCGGGCAAGGCTTGCCATGATTGCCTCAACAGACACTTCCGCCTGGTTCACGTCGGTGCCAGCCGCTGCGTTGGCAACCACCGCGAGACACGCATAGCGCAGACCCAGTTCGCGCGCGAGCACTGCCTCAGGCATGCCGGTCATACCGACAACCGTGCAGCCATCCTTCTGAAGCCGTCGAATCTCGGCTGCGGTCTCGAGCCTGGGCCCGTTGGTGCAGCCATACACCCCAGCCTTCACCACGGGCACCTGCAGACGCGTTGCGCTTGCAACCAGACGATCGCGAAGGCCGGGGTCGTACGGCTCGGTGAAATCGACATGCATGACGTTACCGTCATCGCCATCAAAGTAGGTGGCGTCGCGACCGCTGGTGTAGTCGATGATCTGATCCGGCACCACCAACGCGCCGGTCGGGCAGTCCGTGGCGATTCCACCAACCGCAGCGACCGCGACCACTTCGGTTGCCCCGGCATCGCGCAGCGCCCACAGGTTTGCGCGGTAATTGATTCGGTGCGGCGGAACCTTGTGGCCGTGCGCGTGCCTCGGCAGAAACAGAACGGGGAGCCTTCCAATGCGGCCTTTGACGATGGAATCCGAGGGGTCGCCCCAGCGGGTGTCGCGCTTCATGCGGATAGGATCTGCGAGCTCCGCAAGCTCGTAGAGGCCACTGCCGCCAATGATTGCCAGCACGTGTCGGCTCAGCTCAATTGAATACGCGCAGCGCAGCCGCTGAACCGGCCGGCAGACCCGCCGCAGCCAGCGCCACGAAGCGCTGCTCAATCTCATGAGCGATGGTCTCGATGCTGCGATCGTTCAGCGCCTTGCCACCATCGTCGATGATTCGGCCAGGCAGCCGGCGCGCGCAGATCTTGACGCACTCGACCATCGCCGAGAAGGGCTTGCTGCCAGGATCAACCCGCGGTACGTCAAGCAGGAAGCTCAACCGGTTTGGCCCCTCACCAAGTGATACCGAAAACAGCGTCTCACCGCGTGGCCCGAGTCGGGCATAGCGATTATTGCCCCGCTCAACGACCGCAAGTGGCCCGGCCAAGGCAGCAAGATGTGAAGGCCCGAGCGTTTCGGCTGCATCCACGTTGATGCATACCTGCGCGTCAAGCTTCGCGCTATCGGCGTCGAGTGCGCGCGCACGCGCCAGCACACCGGACATGTCAGCGATCTCGACCCCAACGCCAAGCGCTGCCGCAAGGTCTCGGATCCGTTGCGCGAAATCGGTGTATTCCAGCGCGTTGACCGGTCCGGATCGATTCGCCAGCAACAAACCGAAACGAGCAGACGTGCACACCTCTCCCGCTCGCGGCAGATGCCACCCCTCGGCTTCAGGCTGCGGACCGAGCACTTCAAGCGATACCGGCTTGCTTCCTGATCGCCTGAGCGTCTGCCCGAGCGATACCAGTCGCTCGGCCGCTACCGGTTGGACAAACCGAAGCAACGCGATGCAATCGGTACGCTCGGATAAAGCATGACTGGTTCCAGCGTTGGCAACAGCCGGCGCTTTCGGAGCGGGCGTCGGCTGCTCGGCGGGCGTTGGCGCAGGCGACGGGGATGCCTGAGCAACGGCGGCCTGCGAAACCGCAGCAGGTCGTTTGACTGGAGACGCCACAGACGTTGCTGAATCCGGTTCGGCAAACGATACCGCTGGCTGGGCTGCGCCGGGTACCGGCCGCGAGTCAACATACACAAATGGCGCAGAGTCGCTTGCCGCCTCGTCCGAGGGGCTCGCAGGCGCGGGCTCATGTACCCGGCGTGGCTCACTCTCGGGGATCGCGCCCAGTTGGGGTTCAGCACGCATCACGGTCTCGGGAGGCGCATCGCTCAGCCCGAAACTGGGCTCCGGTCGAACCGCGGCAGGCGTTGGTCTTGCATCGGGCGCTCGAGCTTCGAAAGGCTCAACGACCGGGCGCTGAGCGGGCGGTGGCGCCGACTCTCGCACGGACAGCCGGCGTAGACGCCAAGACTTCCAGGCGTCCCAGAACACGACAGCGCCGATTGCCAGCGCAACGAACAGCAAAATGCTGACGGTCAGGCTATCGATCATGCTGCCTTGGCGAAGCTTGCCGCCGCCTCGAGATCAACCGCAACGAGTCGCGACACGCCTTTTTCCTGCATCGTGACCCCAATTAACTGCTCGGCAAACTCCATGGCGATCTTATTGTGCGTGATGAATAGAAACTGCGTCTGCGCGGACATGGCTCGAACCATCTCTGCATAACGCTCCGTGTTGGAATCATCCAGCGGCGCGTCAACCTCATCCAGCAGACAGAACGGCGCCGGGTTGATCTGAAATAGCGAAAATACCAGAGCAATGGCGGTGAGGGCCTTTTCGCCGCCCGACAAAAGGTGAATCGACGTAGTGCGCTTACCAGGAGGTTGCGCCATCACCTGAATCCCAGCATCCAGTATTTCCTCTCCGGTAAGAATCAGCCGCGCCTCCCCGCCACCAAACAGCCGGGGGAACAACTCACCAAAATGCCGGTTGACCGTGTCGTAGGTATCGCGCAGCAACGTTCGGGTTTCACGATCAATCTTTCGGATGGCGTCCTCGAGCGTGGTGATGGCCTCATTGAGGTCAGCGGTCTGCGCCTGCAGAAAGCCCTGACGCTCGCGCGCCTGGGTGAGCTCGTCAAGCGCAGCAAGGTTGACCGGCCCCAGCGCGGTGATTGCGTTGGTCAGCCGGGTGACCTCGCCCTGGAGCCAGCTGGGTCGTGGTAAGGGCTCGGCAAACCGCTCGCGCAGCGCTGCCTGGGCAGCTTCATCGACCGAGGCCTCGAGCAACTGTGCCGTGTTCTGCTCACCGTTGAGGCGCGCTGCCTGCTCCTCAAGCTGAAGTGCATGCAGGCGCTCACGCAGGGGCTCCTGCTCGCGCTCGGCGGCCAGGCGCGTCTCGTCGCCCGATCGTAACTGCTGCCCGACTTCGTCCAGACGCTGACGCGCCGCGCCAAGCTCCGCCTCGGCCTGCACGCGGCCAGCCAGCGCTTTTTGCAGGGCCTCTCTCGCGTCGGAATCAGAGATATCGTTGAGTCGGGAGTCAATCTGCGAACGTTCGTCTGCGGCCGCCCGCATCTGCGCGACCGCAGTCTCAGTGGCCTGATTCAGACGCTCGATCAGAGCCTCGGTCGAGCGCACAGCGAAATCAGACTCGCGCGCATCGGCTTCGGCCTGCCGCAACTGCTCACGGCGGCGCTCGAGGTCGGCCTCGGCCTCCTCCATCGCAAACTGATGCTCCTCCGCAAGCTGTTGTGTTTCGCCCAGCTGCGCATCGAGTGTTTCGAATTCGTCGGCCAGTTCAGCGAGCGTGGCCTGAAACTGCTCCGACTGCTGAGCGATATCCTCGAATTCGGAAACAATACGCTCCCGGCTGCCAGCCAGTCGGCTGGCCTCCTGCTCGAGTCGCTGCGACTCAAGGCGCAGCGAGGACAGCTCACGCAGCCGGCGCGCATGCTCCTCACGCACAGATTCGAGTGTCGCCCGCGCTTCGGCAGCGCCTGACTCGGTCCGGACAGCGTGCCCACGCGCATCATCAACCAGCATCTGCTGCGCACGCTGTTCACGGGCCAGATTGTCAATTTCCTGCAGTCGGGCAAGCAAACCCTCTGCTTCGGTATCCGCTGCATGAAGCGTTGCCGAAAACCGACCTACCTGATGCCCTTCACGAACCACGAACAGGCCACCCGCCGGCAGCGTGTTTCGATCGCGAAAGGCCTGATCAAGCGACTCAGCCGCGTAGCAACTTGAGAGCATGTCGGCGAGCATTGCCTGAACGCCGGCGTCCGGACAGTGGGCAAGCGCTGCAAGCGGGCGCAGTGACGGCGAGTGCGGTGCGGCCGGCGCGCCAATTTCACCGGAATAAAACGAGATCTTGGCTGGGGGCGGGTCGGACGCCAGCGCTGAAAGCATCGACAGGTTGCCGAGCTCGAGTGCGTTGACGCGCTCGCGAAGCGTGGCTTCGAAGGCGGCCTCCCAACCCGACTCAATCTTGAGACGAGGGTGAAGACGCGCAAGACGCTCGAGCCCGTGGCTCTGCAGCCACGGTTGAACCTTTGACTGACTCTCAAGCCGCTGCTGAAGCTGCCGTAGCGCAGACAGGCGGGCGTCAGTGCGCGCGAGCGACGCCTCGGACTCGCGAAGCGCCTGCTGCGCGGGCGCGCGTGCAGCATCGAGTTCACGCCAACGGCTGTCAGCCTCTTCAAGCGACTGCTGCAGTTGCGCTTCGACCTCTTCGCCCGCTGCAACCGCTTCGCGACGGTCCTCAAGTGCCGACGGATCAATGCTGGATAGGCCCGCGAGCTCCGCCTTCAACCGGTCATGCCGGATCTGCAGCGACTCGAGGCTGTTTTGCGCATTGCGCTGACGGAGCGCGGACAGCTCGATCGCCTGGCTGGATTGCGCTGCCAGCTTCCGCGCGGCATCGAGCGCCAACCGAGATTCGCGCACACGCGCCTCGGCCTCGGGAAGCGTGTCGGCGAACTGCGCAGTGACGGCCGCCTGGGTCTCGGACTGCTGCTGTTCATGCGCCAGTCGTTCGCGAGCCGCTTCTCGCTCAGCCTCTGCATTGTCCAGGAGCGTTCGCGCGCGATTCGCCTGCTGCTCGAGCGAATCGAGCCGCTCACGAAGTTGCCCCTGAGTCTGCGCGACCACGCGGATATCGGACTCAAGCCGTGCAACCTCTGCATTGACGTCGTAAAGCCGCCCCTGCGCCGCATGAACCTCATCACCGGCTGCGTAATGTGCGGCGCGTACCGACTCGAGTTCGGTCTCGAGCCGGCGCAGCAGCGCCTGTCGCTCCTCGATGGCAGTAAACGCTGCCGCGATCTGCGCGGCGATCCGCGTCTGCTCAGCCAGCGCATCATCACGCCGCAGTATCCAGAGCATCCGCTGCTTGCCGTCGCGGTCGGACTCGAGCTCGCGATAGCGCGCAGCAAGTTCAGCCTGCCGCTCGAGCCGCCCGATCTGGTCGTTCAGCTCAAGGAGAATGTCTTCAACGCGGGTGAGGTTTTCGCGGGTGTCTGACAGCCGCCCTTCTGTCTCGCGCCGGCGTTCGCGGTAGCGCGACACCCCCGCCGCTTCCTCGAGGAACACCCGTAATTCTTCGGGGCGCGATTCGATGATTCGAGAGATCGTTCCCTGACCGATGATCGCGTACGCCTTGGGACCCAGGCCTGTGCCCAGAAACAGGTCATGCACATCGCGCCGCCGAACAATCTGGTTGTTGATGGAATAGATGGACTGGCCATCCCGCCCCAAGACGCGCCGCACCGATAGTTCGGCGAATTGGCCCCAAGAGCCGCCAATGCGCCCCAGCGAATTGTCAAAGACAAGCTCGACCGATGCGCGAGCGGAGGCTTTGCGCGAGGTGCTGCCGCTGAAAATCACATCCTGCATGGACTCGCCACGCAGCTCGGACGCCTTGGTCTCTCCAAGCACCCAGCGGACCGCGTCAATGATGTTCGACTTACCGCAACCGTTGGGGCCTACGATGCCGACCAGCTGCCCCGGCACCTCAAACGAGGTTGGCTCCACGAACGACTTGAACCCTGACAACTTGATCTGTTTGAGTCGCACCCGTACTCCCGGCGGAATAAAAGGTCGGGCCGGAATCGGACGGCCATCCCCTCCTATAATACTACCCAACCCGCCAGGGCAGGCCGTCCAATTTTCAAGAATTTGCTTTTAAAATGCCGTCTAAACCTTCAAAAAAAATAGATATTTTTAAGAATCCCAATCCTGAGCGAGACTATCTCGTTCATTTTGAGATTCCCGAATTCACCTGTCTCTGCCCTCTGACGGGACAACCCGATTTCGCGCTGCTGGTTATTGACTACATACCCGACCGAAGCAACATTGAACTCAGGTCGCTGAAGCAGTACATGTGGTCATTTCGCGATGAAGGTGCATTTCATGAGGCCGTCACGAATCGCATCCTGGATGACCTGGCCAAGGCCATCAAACCCCGATTCATGCGCCTGACCGCGCGCTGGTACGTCAGGGGCGGAATCTTCACCACCGTCGTGGCTGAGCACCGCAAGCGCGGATGGAAGGCATCGATTACGCTTGAGCCACCAGCCGCCAACGGCGCACCTCCATCGTTTCGTTAAATTTCAATTACTTAAAAATTCATTTTGAACCGATTTCTTAGCCAGCTGCAGCCCTACCCCTTTGAGCGATTACGGTCACTTCTCAGCGGTGTAACGCCTGCTGCAAACCACTCCGCCATCAGCCTGTCCATTGGTGAGCCGCGGCATCCCACGCCCGCACTGCTGGTTGACGCGCTGCGGGAAGCCACCGCAGGCTTGGCCGTTTACCCCCCGACGGCGGGCAGCCCGGCGCTGCGCGAGGCGATCTCTCAGTGGATCGGTCAACGATACCGGATTCCGTCACCTGACCCCGCCACCCAGGTTCTGCCGGTCAATGGCTCTCGGGAGGCGCTGTTTTCCTTTGCGCAAACCCTGCTTGACCCGGCCACTGGCGCCTGGGTTGTCTGCCCTAATCCCTTTTATCAGATCTACGAGGGCGCGGCACTGCTTGCCGGCGGTCGCACCTGGTTCGTCAACCAAACCGTCGAAACCGGCTTTCGCTGCGACTTCGACTCGGTTCCAGACGACGTGTGGCGGGGCTGTCGGCTGCTGTTCACGTGCTCGCCGGGAAATCCGACCGGGGCAGTCATGACCCTGGATGACTGGCGAAGGCTGTTCGAGCTGTCGGACAGGCACCAGTTTGTGATCGCATCCGACGAGTGCTATTCCGAGATTTATTTCGATGAAGACAAACCGCCGCTGGGTGCGCTGGAGGCGGCCCGAAAGCTGGGACGGGATGACTACCGTCGCCTGATGGTGTTCTCCAGTCTCTCCAAGCGCTCGAATGCACCGGGGTTGCGCTCGGGCTTCGTTGCCGGAGACGCCTCGCTTATCAAACCCTTCCTTCTTTATCGCACCTACCACGGGGGCGCGATGAGCCCCACGGTTCAGCAGGCTTCGATCGCGGCATGGAACGATGAATCGCATGTCGCCGCGAATCGACAGATGTACCGCGAGAAACTCGACTCCGTCACGCCGGTTATCGCTCGCGTGCTCGCGGTGGAGAAACCAGAGGCCGGATTCTATCTATGGGCCCGCGTACCCGACGGTGACGACCAGGCGTTCTGCCGACGGCTTCTCACGGAATATAATGTGCTGGTTTTGCCGGGAAGTTTTCTAGCCCGGGAGCAGCACGGTATCAACCCTGGCCGCGGTTACGTCAGGCTGGCACTGGTGGATGGACATCAGCAGTGTCTTGAGGCCGCCCAGCGAATCGAGCAGATGCTGTCACGCTGAACCGGTTTCACCCCTCCCCCAACTTAAATAACATTCCCCCGATGAACGCACTTCAGCAGACGATTGAACAGGCGTGGGACCGCCGCACCGACCTGAGCCCCCGGTCCGCGCCAACCGAGTTTCGCCAGGCGGTCGATCAGGCGATCGCAAAACTTAACGACGGATCGTTTCGCGTCGCCGAGAAGATTGACGGGCAGTGGGTCACGCACCAGTGGCTGAAGAAGGCTGTGCTGCTGTCATTCAGGCTCGAAGACAACGTTCCGGTCTCCGCTGGGGATCTCCAGTTTTATGACAAGGTTCCAACCAAGTTCGCCAACTGGTCAGCGGACGATTTCGCGGCAGCGGGTTTTCGCGTTGTTCCCCCCGCGGTTGCGCGGCGAGGCGCGTTCATCAGTCGGAACGTCGTTCTGATGCCGTCATACGTGAACATTGGCGCCTGGATTGGCGAAGGCACGATGGTCGACACCTGGGCAACCGTCGGTTCGTGCGCCCAGATCGGTGCAAACGTGCATCTGTCTGGGGGCGTAGGCATCGGCGGCGTGCTCGAGCCGCTGCAGGCCAATCCCACCATCATCGAAGACAACTGCTTCATCGGCGCGCGGTCTGAGATCGTCGAGGGCGTCATCGTCGAAGCCCACTCGGTGATTTCAATGGGCGTTTTCATCGGCGCAAGCACCCGGATCGTCGACCGGCAAAGCGGCGAAGTCCTGTACGGTCGCGTGCCATCCGGTTCGGTGGTGGTGCCGGGAAGCATGCCGTCTGGCGATGGACGCGTCAGCCTCTACTGCGCGGTCATCGTCAAGCGTGTTGACGCCCAGACGCGTGCCAAAACCGCGATCAACGATTTGTTGCGCGGAGACTGAGCCGGTGACCAGACTGGAGGGAACCGCAGCGGGCGTCGGTGACGCGCCCATCACTGTGTTTGGCATCCAGAACTGCGACCAGGTTCGTAGGGCACGCGCCTGGCTGCAGGCTGCGGGCCGCCCCTACCGCTTCCACGACTTTCGTGTCGACGGCCTACAGCCGGAACTGCTCGCCGGCTGGTTACGCCACGTTCCATGGGATTCCCTTCTTAATCGTCGTGGCACCACATGGCGCAAGCTCGACGAATCCAGACGGGCGGCCGTCACTGATCAACTCAGTGCATCGGAACTGATGCTTGCCGAGCCTACGCTGGTCAAGCGACCTGTCCTGCAGCAGGGACAGAAAACGCTCGTCGGCTTTTCCGAACCGCTTTACAGCGCCTTTTTTGGGCCGCAAGACGGCGCTTCGCGGTCGTGAGCAGCCCTTCGACGCGCTGCGTCGCTACGGCCGAGCAGGCCGCGATCGAATTGTTGACATTGCGTGACTGCCTGCGTTGGGCGGTCTCGCGATTCGGGCAGGCGCAAATCTTCACGGGTCATGGCACCGCCACCCTGTTTGACGAGGCAGTGGCGCTCGCGCTCTGGTCGCTCCATCTGCCACCGGACGAACTTGAGCGCTGGCTTGACGCCCGACTGGCACGCAGCGAAGTGAAAGCCCTCATCGCGCTCTTCGAATCGCGCTGCGAGTCGCGGTCGCCAGCGGCCTACCTCACCGGCGAGGCCTGGTTTCGAGGGATATTTTTCAAAAGTGATGCGAGGGCGCTGGTACCCCGCTCGCTCATCGCTGAAGCGCTCGATACCAGTCTGCCGGATTACCTTCACGCCTTTGAGCGGCCACCGGGCTGGCCTCAGCGGGTCCTTGATTTGTGTACGGGCGGGGGTAGCCTGGCAATCCACTGCGCCCTGCAGTTTCCCGACGCCTCGGTCTGCGCAAGCGACCTCAGCGACGCCGCACTCGCACTGGCAGCCGACAATCTGGCGCTGCACGGTCTCGATCAGCGAGTCCGTCTGATCTGCGGCGACCTGCTCGAACCCCACCTGCTCGAACCCCATCAGACAGATCAGTTTGATCTCATTGTCTGCAACCCGCCTTATGTTTGCGACGCTTCAATGGCGCGCTTACCGGCCGAGTTCAGGGCAGAGCCTCAAGTGGCGCTGGCGGGCGGTGCAGATGGCATGGATCTGATTCGACGTATCCTGGCGCAGGCACCGGGCTGCCTCGCCGAAAACGGGCTGCTGCTGCTTGAAATCGGCCACGAGGCCGATCATTTCGAACGGGCCTTCCCCAAACTTGAGTTTGCGTACCTGCCTGTCGAAACCGGAGACCGCATGTTGGTGGCCATTGAAGTCAAGGCGCTTCAGCGGCTCGGCCCAGGCCCTGCCGGTCAACCCCCCTCCAGGAAGCGGCCCACACGGCGGCAGTCGGCAGCGTGATTCGGCTTCGCGGTCTTACCTTGTCGCGTGGCGGCCGTGAGCTGCTGCGTGAGGCCGACGCTGCGATCGCGGCGGGTGAACGAATCGCGTTGATCGGGCTTAACGGATCCGGCAAGACCAGCCTGCTCTCAGCGCTCACCGGCGAGGCTGTTCCCGACGCCGGCAGCATTGAGCAGCCGTTCAGGCGCGTCATTCGCCTCGAGCAGTCCTTGCCGACCAGTTCACTTCCAGCCTGGCAGCACCTGCTCGCCGCCGACAGTGCTTTGCGCGATGCCCAGACCGCGCTGGCAGAGGCCGAGCAGGCCTTTTCCGATAGCCCGGACGGCGAGCAGAGCGCGGCAGGCCTGGCGGTCGCGCAAGCCCACATGGCCTGGCTCGAGGCGGGCGGGGCCGACGCGCCAGCCCGCGCGAGGGCGCTGCTGTCGGGTCTGGGCTTCAGTCCGGAGGCCAGCGAGCAGCCGGTCGACTCGCTGTCGGGTGGCTGGCGCATGCGCTTGAACCTCGCACGGGCGTTGTTTGCCCCCGCGGATCTGCTGCTGCTGGACGAACCCACCAATCACCTGGATCTGGACGCCGTGCTCTGGTTGGAGCGCTGGCTGGTGCGCACGCCCTGCACGATGCTGATCGTGTCTCACGATCGTGATTTTCTCGATTGGGTCGTCAAGGCGTGCCTGCATATTGATGAAGGTCGCCTGGTGCGATTTGCCGGGGGCTACAGCGACTTTGAGCGACAACGCGCCGCGCGTGCACTGCAACTGTCTCGGGAGCGCGAGTCTATTGCAGCGCGGGCGGCCCACCTTGAGTCATTTATTCGCCGGTTTCGCGCCCAGGCCACCCGGGCCAAGCAGGTGCAGAGCCGAATCAAGGCGCTCGAGCGGATGGCTGAGGTTGAGTCGGTCCGTGCATTGTCCGGTATCGATATTGAACTGGCCCCGGCAGATGACTGCCCCGAGCACCTTGTGCTGGTTGAGGATCTGGCTGCCGGCTACAACGAACAGCCGGTCGTCCGGACGCAGGCACTTCAAATTGTGCGGGGTGCTCGAATTGGCGTGCTGGGTCGAAACGGAGCAGGCAAAAGCACGCTGATCAAGACCCTGGTAGGCGAACTGCCGCCGGTGTCTGGCAGCGTATCGATCGCTCGCGGCCTTCGAATCGGCTACTTCGCGCAACAGGGGGTCGATCAGCTTCGTGAGGATGAGTCGGCGCTGCGACATCTGCAACGGGCAGCGCCAACTGAGCGGGAGCAGACGCTTCGAGACTTCATGGGCCGATTCGGCTTTCGCGGCGATGATGCCACCCGCCCGGTCGGTCCGATGTCAGGGGGCGAGAAAGCCCGGCTTCTGTTCGCCCTGCTCGCCTGGCAGAAACCCCAGCTGCTGATTCTCGACGAGCCCACCAATCACCTCGACGCCCAGACTCGCGATTCGCTTGCCGACGCGCTTGCGCGATTTGACGGCGCGCTCCTGCTGGTGTCGCATGACAGGTATCTGCTTCGCTCAAGCGTCGACCGATTTGTCATCGTGACCGCAGGTCGACTGATGGCTTACGACGGTGATCTCGATGACTACGACTCGTGGGTCATGCAGCAGCGAGAGGCCGACGTCACCTCGGCTATCGCTCCCCCGTCTGGCATGCCGGCCACTCCATCGCGAGACGAAGCATCAACGGCTGGCGGCGGATCGGACCGTCGATCGGAGCGGCGGCTCGCTGCCGAGCGCCGCACAGCACTTGCAGCCCTTACCCGAGATATCGACGCCGACATTCGCAAGCTCGAAGCGCGCCTTGAAAAGACGGAAGCCGAGCTCAGGTCACTGGACGCCGAACTGCAGAGCCTCGACCTTTACGCCCCGGGCTCTGATGGTGCCCGGGTATCCGATTTGAATCGGAGGCGCGCCAGCGCCGCACGCGAACGCGACGACATTGAAACCCGCTGGCTCGAGCTTCAAACCCAACGCGAGGAACAGGTCGCGGCGTTTGAGGCCAGACACTAGCGGGAGAAGACCTTACTTGGGCGCCAGCGCCGCCTTGCGATCGGCGTTCACCCGCTGCACTGACGGCCGCTCGCCAAGCAGCTTCAGGTAGTCGCGAATCGGGAACGCGGCCATCAGATCCTCGCCGTAAACGGCCTTGGTTGCCATCGAAACCAGCGGCAGGTGGACCAGTCCCGCGCAATCTGCGTAGCTGAATTGATTTCCGGCCAGATAGGGACCGAACCGGGCCAGCTTGCCGAACGCTGTGATGACCTTGATGAGATCGTCCCGGGTTTGGGTAAGGACGTGATCGGAAACGCTACCGCCGAAAAACGCCTGTGGGTAAAGGCGTCTTGCCGTGAGTTCAACATGCGTCTCTAGATATGTCACCAACTCGCGGATCTTGGCGCGCTGCCAGGGATCGACAGGCAGCAGCGACGGTGAGGGTTGGAGCTCTTCGAGGTAATCGACAATCACCTGCGACTCGCTGAGTGGCCCGTGCTCGGTCTCGATGAATGGGATTTTTCCGAGCGGGCTGAGTTCAAGCGTGGCGGGGTCTTTGCTCGCGCGGTTATAGACTTCCTCAAAGGCAAGGCCTTTCTCAAGCAAGACAAGCTTTACCTTGTTGTAGTAGTTACTGACCGCGAAACCATGCAGCCTGATCATTCTGTGTCTCCTGTCATCGGGGGCGCGGCAGCCGCGCCGGATCGTCTCAAACCAACACACATGCGCTGGCAAGTGTAGCGCTTGCGCCGGTTACAATCGGTCTCATGAGCACTGCACCCTTCCAAAGAATCGGCGTCGTCGGTAGCGGCGTCATGGGGCGCGGCATCGCGCAAATCTTCGCGCTTGCCGGCATTCCTGTCAGGCTTTACGACAGCCACCCCCCTGCACTCGATGCTGCGATTCAGTCGCTGGCGGGCGTCTTCTCCCTGCTTCAGGAGAAAGGCCGACTTACCGAGGCGCAGGCGGAATCGGCCAGGGCCCGACTGCTGCCCGCGCAACAGGTTGCCGAGCTTGCCGACTGCGACCTGGTCATCGAAGCGATCGTGGAAAAGCTTGAGGCCAAGCGCGATCTGCTCGCTTCACTGGATCAGGTGCTGTCACCCAGCGCGGTCATCGCAAGCAACACGTCCTCGCTGTCAATTACCGCAATCGCCGCAAGCAGCCGTCATCCCGAGCGTGTGGCGGGCTATCACTTTTTCAACCCTGTACCGCTGATGCGCATCGTTGAGGTGATCGGCGGTCCACGCACCTCAGCGCAGGTGCTGGAACGTCTCTCCGAACTCGCCCGACAGGCTGGCCATTTACCCGTTCAGGCCCAAGACACCCCGGGATTCATTGTCAATCATGCTGGCCGAGGCTTCGGCACCGAGGCGCTACGGCTACTCGGTGAGGGCGTATCCGATCCCGTCACGATCGACCGGATCATGCGCGAACAGGTCAGCATCAACGGCAGCGGCTTCAAGCTCGGACCTTTCGAACTGATGGATCTCACGGGCCTGGATGTTTCGCATCCGGTCATGGAATCCATCTATCGGCAGTACTACGAAGAGCCACGGTTTAGGCCGTCCGTCATTGCTGCGCAGCGAACTGTTGCAGGTCTGCATGGCAGGAAGCGTGGCGAAGGCTGGTATCGGCATGTTGACGGCAAGCAGCAGACGCCTCCCGAGGCTGCGCCCCCTGCTGTGCCCGACCTGCCGCCGGTGTGGGTTGCGCCGGGCGAACACCATTCCGCGCTTGTTCAACTCATCACTGACCTCGGCGCGCGAGTTGAAAGTACTGCGCAACCGGGAGCCGAGTCGCTTGTTTTGCTGGCACCGCTCGGTCACGACGCGACATCTGCCTGTCACCAGTGGCCCGCTGAGCGCGCCATCGCCATGGATACCCTGTTTGGATTCGGCAAGGGCCAGTGCCAGCGCCGTACCCTCATGACCACGCCCGCCACGCATCGCGCTTACCGCGACGCAGCGCACGCACTGTTTGCAGCCGATGGTGTCCGCGTGTCGGTGATCCGGGACAGCGCAGGCTTTGTTGCGCCACGAATCCTCGCGATGATCGTCGCCATTGGCTGCGAGATCGCGCAGCAGCGCATCGCAACGCCCGCCGACATCGACTCGGCCGTGCGACTCGGGCTCGGATACCCGGCGGGACCTCTGTCGCTCGGCGACCTCCTCGGGCCCTCCCGCGTGACCCGCCTGCTGGACGAGATGAGCCAGGTTACAGGCGACCCGCGCTACCGCCCCAGTCTATGGCTTCGTCGCCGGGCACAGCTTGGTTTGTCGCTGCTGCATGCTGACTGAGCGCGCACAGCGCCTCTTACCGTTCACCCAACAAGACTCATCATGGCTGCTGACTCTCGATCGGGCTCCGACAGCGCGGACGCGCCTGAATTTGCGGGAACGATGCCTGTGCCTGAACGGCACCAGGTTGACATCCCGCGACTGACAGACTGGCTCACGGCGCGCCTTCCTGGGTTCCGGGGCCCGCTCCGAATTCAGATTTTCAAGGGTGGGCAATCTAATCCCACCTATCTGCTCAGCGCAGCGTCGGGCAGCTACGTGATGCGCGCCAAGCCTGGGCCGGTGGCGAAGCTGCTGCCCTCAGCGCACGCCATCGAGCGCGAGTATCGCGTGCTGTCTGCGCTCGCTAATACCGATGTTCCTGTGGCGAAGGTCTTTTGCCTTTGCGAGGACGAAAGCGTGATTGGCCGAGCGTTTTACATCATGGAGCATGTACGCGGCCGAGTGCTCTGGGAGCAGTCACTGCCGGGAATGTCGACCGGCGAGCGCGCGGCTATCTATGATGAAATGAACCGGGTCATGGCGGCGCTGCATTCAGTCAACCCAGCTGCAATCGGGCTATCAGACTTCGGCCGCCCAGGAAACTACTTCGCCCGGCAGATTACCCGCTGGACCAAGCAGTACCAGGCGTCTGAAACCGAGCCGATTGAGTCGATGCATCGACTCATTGAGTGGCTGCCTGCTCACCTGCCGCAGTCGGAAGAAACGTCAATCGTCCACGGCGACTTCCGGCTGGACAACCTCATTTTCGAACCGACCTCGGCCCGTGTACTTGCCGTACTCGATTGGGAACTCTCGACGCTGGGTCATCCCCTGGCAGATTTTTCGTATCACTGCATGTCTTGGCGCATACCGCCCGGCACCTTCCGCGGCATTGGCGGCCTTGATCTGAGCGCCCTCGGAATACCCGCTGAGCGGCAGTACATCAACCTTTACTGTCGACGGACCGGGCGCAATGTTGCCGAGGTCCTCGAGCACTGGGATTTTTACCTCGCCTACAACATGTTCCGTCTGGCCGCCATTCTGCAGGGAATCGTCAAGCGCGTCGCCGATGGCACGGCGTCAAACACCCAGGCGCCCGCCACGATCGAGCGCGTTCGTCCGCTTGCCGAAATGGGCTGGGCGATTGTCCGTGGCATCGCCTGACCCAACCGCTTATCCAAGGAGCTTTCATGTCCTTCCAGTTCTCCGCCCGAAGCCTTGATCTGCAAGACCGCCTCAAGGCCTTCATGGACCGCCATGTTTACCCGAACGAACATCGGTTTGAGGAAGAGGTTGCCGCGAACCGCCGCGCCGGTAACGTCTGGGTCCCCACCACCATCGTTGATGAGTTGAAACCGCTTGCGCGCGAGGCGGGCTTGTGGAATCTGTTTCTTCCACGCTCCTCCAGAGTCCCGGAAGGTCTGTCCAATCTCGACTACGCGCCCCTCTGCGAAATCATGGGGCGCGTGCACTGGGCCCCTGAAGTGTTCAACTGCTCGGCGCCAGATACCGGCAACATGGAAACCTTCGAGCGCTATGCCAGCGAGCCGCTCAAACGTCAGTGGCTCGACCCGCTGCTTCGCGGTGAGATCCGCTCCGCCTTTGCCATGACCGAGCCTGCAGTAGCCTCATCAGACGCCACCAACATTGAGTCGACCATCTCCCGCGAGGGCGACCACTACCGGATCAACGGTCGCAAGTGGTGGACCTCGGGTGCGCCAGATCCGCGCTGCAAAGTCTTCATCTTTATGGGTAAGACCGACCCCTCGGCGCCGCGACACCAGCAGCAGTCAATGATCATCGTCCCCACCGATACCCCCGGAATCACCATCATTCGGCCCCTCACCGTGTACGGCTATGACGATGCGCCGCACGGCCACGCCGAAGTATTGTTCAAAGACGTTCGGGTACCCATCGACAATATCCTTCTGGGCGAGGGCCGGGGCTTTGAAATAGCGCAGGGCCGGCTGGGCCCAGGCCGCATTCATCACTGCATGCGTCAAATCGGTGTCGCCGAACGAGCCCTCGAACTCATGTGCAGGCGACTCATGTCGCGTGTGGCGTTTGGCAAACGGATCTCTGAACACTCGGTTTGGCATGAGCGTATAGCCGAGGCTCGCTGCATGATCGATCAGGCCCGCCTGATGACGCTGCAGGCCGCCTACATGATGGATACGGTTGGCAATAAAGTTGCCCGTCGCGAAATCGCAATGATCAAAGTGATCGCGCCCAACGTGGCCGGACAGGTGCTTGATTGGGCCATTCAGGCGCACGGCGCTGGCGGCATCAGCGAAGACTTCCCGCTCGCAGCCATGTGGGCACATTCGCGCACGCTGCGGTTTGCAGATGGACCCGATGAGGTTCACCGTGCCGCGATTGCAAAGTTGGAACTGGGGCGCCATTCGCCGATTCCGGGCGCTGCCGACCGGGTAGAACTTCCCGTCACACGAGGATCGTGAACCAACCGATCTCAGGGCTGATGCCTGCGGGCAGCGGTCGGTTTATTGCAGAGGTCCTTTCAAGGCCGGCGGCAGGGGCAGGCTCAGCACTTCGATGCCTTCGTCTGCCAGAGCAGCGGTTTCCTCGGCCGTTGCAACGCCGCGAATAGCGCGCTCCTCTGCTTCCTGGTAATGAATTTTGCGCGCTTCTTCGGCAAATCTCGTTCCAACGTCCTCGGTGTTTTCAACGATTCGCCGCGCCATCTGCATCCAGAGTTCCTGGAGTTGAGCGCGCGCCTCACCTGCACGGGCAACGGGGTGAGGTTGAGGTGCAACAGGCGCGGGCGCCGAGGCTTGCGACAGGTTGAGACGCGGCGCCGACGGCAGGCGCCTAATGTCTCGGCTGGCACACAAGGGACACTCGATCAGCGACGCCGCCATTTGGTGGTCATAATCGGCCTCGGATCCAAACCATCCCTCGAACCGATGGTCATTGCCACAGCAGAGATCAAAAACTTTCATGTCGACCATTCTATGTCGTTTGTTCAATGAAATCGCCTGACGTCCTTACGATCAATGAGGCACTGACGCGCCTTGCAAGCTTCGGCGACATCCTTGATGCGCGCACGCCAGCCGAACACGCCCTGGACCATATTCCTGGCGCGATCAGCACACCGGTTCTCAGTAACGACGAGCGCGTGCTGATCGGCATCATGTACCGCCAGCAATCCGGGTTCGAAGCGAAGCGCGCCGGAGCAGCCATTGTTGCCCGCAACATTGCCGACCTCCTCGAGACGCGATTCCACAACCGTCCCCGCGATTGGGCGCCTCTGGTGTACTGCTGGAGAGGCGGTAATCGATCCGGCGCGCTTGCCACCGTGTTAGCTCGAATCGGCTGGCGGGTCAGTATCCTGGAGGGTGGCTACAAGGCGTTCCGCCAGCGGGTCATTACTGACCTGGAGCAGTGCCCGTCAGGCCTGCGATTTATCGTGATTGCCGGCCGAACGGGCTGCGGAAAAAGCCTATTGCTTCACGCGCTCGATCGG
>Ga0194116_10002160_pt1 | contig 26107 bp, 23 predicted proteins | sample TA2MahsurfametaG_4_FD_148617 | JGI IMG/M metagenome (GOLD analysis project Ga0194116, IMG submission 148617) | Freshwater microbial communities from Lake Tanganyika, Tanzania - TA2015008 Mahale S9 surface | ecosystem: Environmental > Aquatic > Freshwater > Lake | place: Tanzania: Lake...
GTCGTCCAGGTTCTCGCCAAGTGCGCTTTTCAAGTTCGCCTAATTTGTCATGTGCGCGCCATTGGAATACCAAGCGAATGTCAACATCATGAGTGCGCGACGCATGAAGCGCGCTGGTGGCACTGGCAAGCTCGAGAATTTCCAGCTTCTGCTTGAGTGACCACACGCGGCGAGTGCGGTAGTCTCGTCTTTCTTTCGATTGCTTATTCTTGAGTGTGAAGATACGGCTCATCGACGACACCTCGCATAAAAATCAAGGAGCCGTGACAATGCAACGGAACTGAGGAGTCGTGGCGAGCTTTGTTCAGCGTGGCGCTGATTTATTGGTAAACACGAATTGATTTACACAAGAGTGTCGTTGCTTTACGACGTGTTCGATAATCGAATCAAATGTCTGATCGTGATCGCAGTGCTTCACCAATCATGACAAGTACCGGACCTTCGCCGGTAGATAGCCCATGCATCATTTCACCCAGCGAGAGTCGGGACACGGACTCGTCTTTGCGACTGACGTTTTCAATGACAATCACAGGCGTGTTCGGTGATTTGCCATGGGCTATGAGTCGATGCGCAGTGTCAATCGCTTCTTGGCCACCCATGTATTGGATCAGCGTATCGCACTCAGGTAGCGCTGCTTGATCAGGTTCTTCGCGACCCGTTGTGGACGTGAAGAAGGCAACATTCCGTGCAACGCCGCGCTTGGTTAATGGTTGTTTGATGCTGGCTGCAGCGGCAAATGCGGTAGTCACACCCGGCACAACTTCGAAGCTGATATTGGCCTGTTCAAGCGCGCGCATTTCTTCATCGGCGCGACCGAACAGCATAGGATCCCCACCTTTGAGTCGTACCACACGCTCATATAAAAACGCCGATGCAACCAGTTGTTGATTGATCAGTGACTGTGCCGTAGAGCGCTGACCACTGCGCTTGCCGACCGAGATGAGGTCAGCCGAGCGGCAGAGCGCGAGAATTTCAGGAGTGACGAGGGCATCGTAGAGCACCACATCCGCTTTGGCGAGGATGCGGGCACCACGTACGGTTATCAGATCGGCGGCACCGGGACCGGCGCCGACCAGCCAGACCTTACCCGACATCGGTCGGGAAGGCCGTTCGAGAGGGTCGGCCATAGCATACGAAACAGTTAATCCAAGCGGATCATACCTGCAGCCACGGTCTGATGAGTCACTTCGTCGATTAAAATAAAGCTTCCTGTTGCGCGAAGTTGTTGGTACGTGTCAGCGGCCAGCGGTTGTTGTACCGTTATACCGATACGAGCAATACCGTTTAGTTTTAAATCAGTTGCGGCTTGTCGCTGTTGGGTGTTTATATCGAGCAGTGATTCTATGCTGCTGATCTTGGCGGCGACTTGCCTCGTCGTGTGCTTCAACCAGTAACGGCGCTTTAGATCGAGCGGTTCTTCGGACAGCCAGCACACATCAGCACTGAAATTTTTCAGGAGATGCGGTGGCGCATCAGCAGCGACCAGCATGTCACCGCGCGAGATATCGAGGTACTCTTCAAGCAGGATGGTGACTGATTTACCAGCCGATGCGTGCTCCAGCGAACCATCCAGAGTGAGAATGTCTTTGACGGTAGCGCTGTGCCCACCCGGCAAGACCGTGAGCTTGTCACCTTTGCGCACACCACCGGCTTCAATACGACCCATATAGCCGCGGAAGTCTTGCGCTTCATGGCCATTGTGACGCGCCACCAGCTGCACTGGGAAACGCAGCGCGGCCGCATGCTCGTCGTCGTAGACCGATAAAGATTCAAGTAATTCGATTAGCGTTGGGCCTTGGTACCAGCCCATCTGCTCGCTATGTACCACAACATTGTTACCGGCCAGTGCCGACATCGGTAGGGTATGAATATCTTTCAAGCCAAGGGTGGCAGCGAACTCGGCGTAAGCGGCGACGATGTGGTCATACACAGCGCGGTCATAGTTCACTAAATCCATTTTATTGACTGCGACAATCACATGCTGAATCTGCAGTAATTGCGCAATGGTCGAATGGCGCTTGGTTTGTATCAGCAGCTCGGCTTTGCCTTGCGCATCAATCTTCACCTTTGACACATCAATCAGGATGATGACTGCATCTGCAGTCGACGCACCCGTCACCATGTTGCGGGTGTATTGTTCATGTCCTGGTGCGTCGGCGATGATGAACTTGCGTTTCGGCGTGGCGAAGTAGCGGTAAGCCACATCGATGGTGATACCTTGCTCGCGCTCTGCTTCCAGACCATCGGTCAGTAGGGAGAGGTCAATCATGTCGCCGACGGTGCGCTTGTGGCGCGCGCGCGAGATGGCGTCTAATTGATCGGCAAAAATCCCTTTACTGTCGAACAGCAAGCGACCAATTAATGTGCTTTTGCCGTCGTCGACCGAACCGGCGGTAATAAAGCGCAGCAGACCGCGTTGCTGTGCTGCGCTATTTGCAAAATTATTGTCTACCAGAGCGTTCATTTAAAAATACCCTTCTTTCTTGCGCTTTTCCATCGACGCCTCGGAGGTTTGATCATCCATCCGGGTGGCGCCACGCTCTGTAATCTGCGTCACCGCCGTCTCAGCGATGATGGCTTCAACATCGGCAGCGTCGGAAGCGACTGGGCAGGTGCACGAAATGTCACCCACGGTACGGAAACGCACCGTGCGCACTTCGATGCTTTCACCCTCACGCGGTGGTGTCAGCGGTGTTACCGGCACGAGCAAACCGTTACGCGGAATAACTTCGCGCTGGTGCGCGAAATAGATTTCGGGCAGCGCCAAGTTCTCGCGGGCGATGTATTGCCACACATCGAGCTCGGTCCAGTTCGAGATAGGGAACACGCGCATGTTTTCACCGGCATGAACTCGGGTGTTATACAGATCCCACAGCTCAGGGCGTTGTGCTTTAGGGTTCCACTGACCAAACTCATCGCGGAAGGAGAAGATACGTTCTTTGGCGCGCGCTTTTTCTTCATCACGACGTGCGCCACCAATACAGGCATCGAACTGGTGCTCCGCAACCGTCTCAAGCAGCGTAACGGCTTGCGCTGCGTTACGCGAATCGGTTTGCGGATTGCGTAGCCGCACAGTACCGCGCTTGATCGAATCTTCGACCGAGCCAACGATTAACTGTTCACCCAGCTCGGCAACGCGACGATCGCGGAACTCAATTACTTCCGGGAAGTTATGACCGGTATCGATATGCACCAGCGGGAACGGGAATTTACCCGGCCGAAAGGCTTTTTCTGCGATGCGTAGCAGTACCACCGAGTCTTTACCACCCGAGAATAACAATGCCGGTTTGCTGCATTCAGCAGCGACCTCGCGCATGATGTGGATGGCTTCTGACTCCAGCCAATCGAGGTGGCGATGGCTGGTGGCGTCGATGAAGGGTTGGGTGTCGATTAAGCTGGTCATGTGTATTACTTCTTTGAAGTTTATGGCTGCGCATGGTGCAAATTTTGGCTCCGGCCGTTCGCTTTGCTCACTTAACGCCTCCTGCGTCGGCGTTAGCCTGCACCGAAGCGCGGACCAATTTAAAGGAACCATCTGGCTGTTCCACTGTATGCAGACCACACTCTTTCTGGTCCGCGCTTTCCCACCACCATCTGCCGGCGCGGATATCTTCGCCGGGTTGTATCGCGCGGGTGCAGGGCTCGCAGCCGATCGAGGGGTAACCACGATCATGCAGTGCGTTGTACGGCACAGCATTGCTGCGGATGTAATGCCAGACATCGTCTTCTGACCAATCCGCAAGCGGATTGAATTTCTGTATGCCGTGCGCGGTATCGTCTTCCTGAACCGCCAGGTCATTCCGTGTGCTGGACTGCGCGCGACGCTGACCGGTGATCCAGGCCTTATTACCAGCTAGGGCACGATTCAGTGGTTCGACTTTACGAATATGGCAGCAAGCTTTACGTAGCTCGATGCTTTCATAAAAAGCGTTAGCGCCATGCGTGTTGACGTAGGCCTCGACGGCTGCGGCATTGGGTGTGTATTGCTCGATATCGACACCATAATGCTCACGCACTGCATCCAACACGGCGAGGGTTTCTTTGTGCAGCCGACCCGTCTGCAGCGTGAATATGCGGATGGGTAATTTTGCCTGCAGGATCAGGTCGGTCAAGACCATATCCTCGGCGGCCAGGCTGGAGGCAAATACTGCAAGAGAAAATTCTTCCGCAATATGCGTCAGCACAGCGCGTGTGTTCTCCAGCCGCTGATCAAAGCTGCTCATGCAAGCTCCTGCGCGTTTGGGCGTGCCACACGACGGAACAGCGGTGTTTTTTGATCCCACGCAGTTTGATACGTCTCGGAGAAATCAGTGAGGCCCTTCAAGGCATCTTCAATCGAGCGATCTTCGCGCGTGGCGAATGCATTGAAGCCAACACGTGCCATGTAAAACAATTGATCGCGCAGCACATCACCGATGGCTCTTAATTCACCTTCAAAGCCCAGTCGCGTACGCAATTGGTAAGCAATCGAGTAGCCACGACCATCGGCAAAAGTCGGGAAATCAATCGCAATCAAGGGCAGGGTGGCGACGTCCTCTTTAAGCGATTCCGCACGCTCATCACTCGCCAGCCAGACGCCGATATCAGCACGCGACGCCAGCGTCGATTTTTGTGCCAGCCATACCGATAGCGGCACGAGTGTTTTACCTGCGGGTACCACGGTGGTTTCTGCCGACTCGCCGTCCGCTAGCTTGAGTACCTGCCAGTCATCATTGATGATGGCCTTGTCTTTGATGATCTTACGCATGGGCTTCTTCTCCAGCTTCCAGCGACTGCCCGCCGATCGGTGTGGCATAGACATGCGCCTTGAACGGTTCAATCCCGAGACGGTCGACGGCGTCGATGAAACGTTCATCTTCATGTCGATCGCGTACATAGACCTCGAGCAGACGAGCAATCACTTCCGGCATCTGCTCTGCAGCAAAGGACGGACCAATAATCTTGCCGATGGCGCTCTCATTGCCCTGACGGCCGCCAATCGACACCTGATACCACTCCGAGCCATCTTTATCGACACCCAAGATGCCGATATTGCCGACATGGTGGTGGCCGCAGGCATTGATACAACCCGAAATATTTAATTCAATCTCGCCAATGTCATGCTGAAAATCCAGATTATCGAATCGCTCCGCAATCGCACCAGCGATCGGAATCGATTTTGCATTCGCCAGTGAACAGAAATCGCCACCCGGGCAGCAGATCATATCGGTCAACAAACCAATGTTCGGTGTTGCGAGGCCATGCGCTTTCGCTTCGGTGTAAATAGCGAGCAAATCCGTTTGCTTCACATCGGCCAGCACCAGATTCTGCTCATGCGTTACACGTAGCTCGCCAAAGCTATAGCGATCGGCCATGTCAGCCAACACATCCATTTGTGCACTGGTTGCGTCGCCGGGCGGGATGCCGGTTTTTTTGAGCGATAGCGTAACGATGGCATAGCCTTGCTTCTTATGCGGGCGAACATTACGGCTCATCCAGCCGCTGAACGCCTTGTTCTCGTGACGCTGCTCGGCCAATAGAACGTCAGCATCGGGCAGATGTTCGTAGACAGGCGGTTCGAAGTAGCTGGCCACTCGGTTCAGTTCGTCGACGGTGATCGTGCTGGGGCTATCTTGCAGATCGCGCCACTCATGCTCTACCTGACGTGTGAATTCTTCGACGCCAAGCGCCTTGACCAAAATCTTGATGCGCGCTTTGTACTTATTATCGCGACGACCATACTCGTTATAGACGCGCATGATCGCTTCGATATAGCTCAGCAGATGCTGCCAAGGCAGAAACTCGCGAATCACACTGCCAATGATGGGCGTGCGACCGAGACCACCACCCACCAGGACCTGAAAGCCTGTCTCGCCTTGCTCGTTTTTCACCAAATTCAAGCCGATGTCATGCGCTTTCACAACGGCACGGTCTTCAGCCGCTGCATTAATCGCAATTTTGAATTTGCGTGGCAGATAAGCGAACTCGGGATGAAACGTACTCCATTGCCGAAGAATTTCCGCAAATGGGCGCGGATCAAGCAACTCGTCAGCGGCGACGCCGGCGAATTGATCGGAGGTGATGTTGCGAATGCAGTTACCCGAGGTTTGAATCGCATGCATCTCAACCGAGGCTAGGTCGGCCAGAATGTCGGGCGTCTCCTCGAGATTGATCCAGTTATATTGAATGTTTTGACGGGTGGTGAAGTGGCCGTAGTCGCGGTCGTACTTGCGTGCGATATGCGCCAACATACGCAGCTGCTTGGTCGATAGCAGGCCATACGGAATCGCGACGCGCAGCATGTAGGCGTGGCGCTGCATGTACAAACCGTTTTGCAAGCGGAGCGGACGGAACTCATCTTCAGTCAGCTCGTCGCTGAGCCGGCGCCTTACCTGATCGCGAAACTGCGCGACGCGCTCTTGCACGATTTGGTGGTCATAGGTGTCGTAGCGATACATGCATTTCCTCGAAGAGTTTGTTTACAGCACCAGCTTGGCAGCCACACCGGTGAGTGTTGTTGCCTGCAGTCCGCGCAAGAATTTTTCAAGCACGACGTGCGTCCGGGAAGTCGCCGCCCACCTTGGTCAGTCCGACCAGAGGCTCACGGGCGAGCCCGGCGACAAATAAGTGGGAGTCATGTAGCCCCCGGCAAATGAGCCGGAATGCTAATAAACTTCGGCTATATTCCCAACGACACAAGATTCATTTGCTTATATGAATTTCGGATATAAGCGGATCTCGGACCTTTTATTGCTATTTGATAAATTTTCTGGATTCCGACCTGCGCCGGAATGACGACGGATGCGTTGGCGCTTCTGGCTGATCTCCAGATTTCCGGCCCGCGCCGGAATGACGGCGGATGCGTTGACGCTTCCGGCTGGTGCTCTGATGAACTGAGTCAGCCGCTTATCCCCGTCACCCCGGCGCAGGCCGGGGTCCAGGACTTGAACTTGTAAAAAAGACTATGAACCTTCATCAATTTCGATTTGTGCGCGAAGCGGTGCGCCAAAACTTCAACCTGACCGAGGCAGCTAAGGCGCTGTTTACCTCGCAGCCGGGGGTCTCGAAGGCTATCATCGAGCTGGAAGAGGAGCTGGGGGTGGACATCTTCGCCCGCCACGGCAAGCGCATTCGGGGGCTGACCGAGCCTGGCCGGCAGGTGGTGCGGGCGGTCGAGACCATTCTGCAAGAGGTTGAGGCTTTGAAGCGCATCGGCAAGGAGTTCGCCGCGCAGGACAGCGGCAGTTTTACTATTGCCACCACCCACACACAGGCGCGTTACTCGTTGCCGCCAGTGGTGCAGACCTTTTCGCAAAAATTCCCCAAGGTTCGGCTATCACTATTACAAGGTAACCCGAAGCAGGTAGCCGACATGGTGCTGCATAACCAAGCGGATCTGGCGATTGCGACCGAAGCAATTGCCGAAGTCGATGGCCTGGTATCGTTGCCATGTTTCCAGTGGGAGCACATGGTCGTGGTACCCAACGAGCATCCGCTCACCCGACAAAAAGCCATCACGCTGGAAGATCTGGTCAGCTATCCCCTGATCACCTATGACGCAGCCTTCGCCGGCCGCAACAAGATAGACCAAGCCTTTGCACGACGCGGGCTCAAGCCAGACGTGGTGTTGGAGGCGATTGATGCCGACGTCATCAAAACCTACGTTGAACTCGGCATGGGTGTGGGGATCATCGCAGGACTCGCCTACAACGCCGCGCGCGACGCTAACTTGAAAGCGATTCCGGCCGGGCATTTGTTCGGGATGAATCTCTCGCGCATCGCGCTCAAGCAGGGTGCTTATTTGCGCAGCTATGTATTTACCTTCATCGAATTACTCGCCCCAAGTCTGACTCGCAAGTTGGTGGAGCAGGTACTCGTCGGCGCCCGTGACACCTACGACATTTGACAGCTTCTCAAAAACGTCACTGGCGGTGTTGGGCCCACCTTGCCGTACGTCGAGTACTGTCTGCGGTGGACCCGCCTAGCCAGTGACGTTTTTGAGAAGCTGTATAGAACGCTAAAATGCCTGACGTTGCTCGGGGCATCTCTTCGTACGTCGAGTACTGCCTTCGATGCCCCCGCCTAGCCAGCGAGCTTTCTGAGTAGATTTTTAGCCCTACGGACGATTTACAGTCGGTGTTGGGCCCGAAGATTTTGTAAGATAAAGACCGACAAAAATTACAGTCTAGGTCAGACAAGAAATATCGCTCTGCGCTGATTTTCCATTTGGCATCGAGTCGGCACAATGCCCGTACCCGAAACAAGTCGCGGTACGCCGCGCTATCAACATAAGTTTGATGACAACTCCTGACCTGCTGTCGAGCATACGCGACACGAATCTTGCTTATCTAATCCTTGCGCAACAAATGGTGCGACAAGATCGCGCTGCAGCGATTTATCGCTTGGGTATAAGTAGCGAGCTTGCCGATTTGTTGGATACGCTGTCACCCGCGCAGATTGTCCGCCTTGCTTCGAATAATGTACTGTTAATGCGGTTGCGGCTGGATACTACGGTTGCTGGAATCCTCAGTGATCTTTCCAAAGACCGCACTTTGGTTCAGGCACATGCAAGTATTTTGTTTGCGACGCAGTCAGCTGAGCCGGCTGAGCAATGTCACACGACAGAGCGCTAAAGCATTATGGCTGCCCGTAGTGTGTACGACGATGCGCAAGAAGTATTGCTGGCTACTGAGTTGATTCGTTTGGGTGCTCGTCTCCAATTACTGGAATCAGAGACCGCTTTATCGCGTGAGCGTTTGATCAAGCTATACAAGCAGCAGCGCGGCGCATCGCCACCCAAAGGCATGCTACCGTTCTCAACGGATTGGTTTATCAGCTGGCAGCCGAATATTCATGCATCGGTGTTTTTAACGATCTACCAATATCTGGTAAAGCATGCTCATATAGGCGCGATACAGGCCATCACCAAGGCCTATGTTTTATATTTGGAGCAGCTACCACCGTTACCATCGGCGCCAGCAGTACTGTCGCTGACCCGTGCGTGGACCTTAGTGCGATTTTTCGAGCACCGTATGCTGTCTCTGCAGCCATGCGAGAAATGCCATGGCCAGTTCATAAGCCATGCATTTCAGCCTCGCCATAAATCACGCTGCGGCGTATGCCATCTACCTGCACGTGCCGGCAAACGCAAGCAAGCCCCAATACATATTCAGCCGGACGTTCAAGCCGCCGCCGAAACTGATGTATCGATAAACTCTGGTAGCAGCTGGTGACGAATCGCATAATGCGTCAGCTCGGCGTTCTTGCGCATACGCATTTTGATCATGAGACGAGCGCGGTACACGCTGATGGTTTTGACTGATAAAGCCAGCTGCATTGCAATTTCCGTCACGCTCATGCCGGCAGCGAGTTTCAATAAAGTTTGATACTCGCGATCTGACAGCGCTTGGTGCGGGGGAAGTGGTGTGTCATCAAGCAGCTGATCGGCCAGCTGCTGCGCGAGCCTGTCGCTGATGTATTTTTTGCCGTTGGCGATTTGGTGTAACGCACTGAGCAGTGTCCCAGGCGTGCACTGCTTGCCAACATAGCCCGCTGCGCCGGCACGCAGCGCGCGCAAGGCATACGCCGACTCTTGGTATAGGCTGCATACCAATACCTTCAGGCTAGGAGTCAGTAGCTTTATCTGTTTCAGAAACTCGATACCATCGCGGTCAGGTAAAGCGATATCCATCAGCACAATATCAATACCACCATGTCGCAGCTGCTGTAGAGCATGCGCGGCGCAAGCGGCCTCGGCGCTGACCATAAAGGCAGGGTCGCGATGAATTACCTGTTTGAGACCTTCGCGCACAATGGCATGGTCATCAACAATCAGCACACGGCAGCGTTGTGATGCGGGTTGGCTGTGCTGCTCGATGCTACTGCAGCGCTCTTGTGTTTCGCTGTCAGGTGCCAAGGCGCTTGATAGAGCCATCTCCATCGCAGTGTGTTCCTGTTAGAAACAACGCTGAGACAGGGCCTGTTAGGTGAGGTTCCCGCCGACAAGGTTTTGCGCGGCGGGCTAGTATTTGCGTATCGGGTAAGTACTTATGCGGCGAGCAAGAACTTGCGCGTCGGGGTCAGCCGCTGGCTAGCCGGCTTTTTTAACCGCCTGTACCATGCACTTGGACAGTTTGTCGAAGTGGATGAGAGCGGCCTGTGTGAGCTCGAGTTGTTTGCGGCGGGCGTCTTCGGTGTCCGCTAGCAGGATCCAACCTTTTTCACGCATGGATTTCAGGCGGCCATGCAGCATGGCAGGCGAGCCAAGCTCGCGTTTGCCCATCAGGTCTTTGACCGACAACCGCTCATGGGTTTGTCTGGCCAGGGCGATCAGTTCAAGAATGCGAGCCTCGAGGGGCTCTAGCGCGGGCAGGGTGGGCAGGTGCCGCACAGCCTCAGCAAGTTGGATGAATCGGAGGTAAATATCGGCTGGGCGCGGGCGTTTACTCACGTGAACCTTCTATGAATGTGGGCTCTTATTCAAAAAACGACTTTACGAGGCTGAAAATGTGCCTCATTTTGGGGCTGATTTCAAGTATAAAAATGTTAATTTTTAGTTGTGAGGGTGGATAATTTTTCATGTTTGGCGCTGGCTTGACCCACTTTGCCGCTGCCTATACAGTCGGCGCATAACCCCTGCATCAGTTTGCGGATTTTTAATGAATCTCGATTTGCCTCCCGACCAGCCTCATCCAGCGGCCGACAGCGAGAGCGCGTTCACCCTTCAGGCGCGCGCGGCCGAGCGTCCGGCTGATCCGCTGGTGAGCGTGCTGCTGCCCGCATTCAATGAGCAGCATAACGTGGTGCCAATGCTTGAAACTTTGCACACGCTGATGTGCGGCTTGGGGATGCGGCACGAGTTAGTGGTGATCGATGACGGTAGCCGCGACGCAACCGTAGAAAAAGTCAGTAGCGTGATGCACCGCTTGCCAGTGGTATTGGTTCAGCTCTCGCGTAATTTTGGTAAAGAGATTGCCCTGTCTGCCGGCATTGAGCAGGCGCGCGGTGATGTGGCCGTACTGATTGATTGCGATTTTCAGCATCCGCCTGATCTTGTCCCTTCATTTTTGGCGCAGTGGCGGCGTGGCTATGACATGGTGTATGCGGTGCGCTCTGATCGTAATGATGAGTCGCTACCCAAGCGCGCGTTCACGCAGGCGTTTTACTGGTTGTTGAATGTTGGCGAGCGCAACAAGATCCCGGAAAACACCCAAGACTTTCGCGTGCTTGACCGCTGCATGCTTGATGCCTTGCGCCGTATGCCTGAGCGTAATCGCTTCATGAAGGGGCTGTACAACTGGGTGGGCTTCACCCGCCTTGGCATGAAAGTACGCACCGACCCGCGCCGACACGGCAGCAGCAGTTTTAACTTCACCAGCCTGCTGCGGCTGGCAGCCACTGGCCTGACCGCATTTTCAAATGTGCCGCTGCGACTGTGGACCATTATTGGTGGTGTGATCTCGCTCACCTCGATCGGCTACGCAGGCTATATCGTGATCGAGACACTTTTCTATGGCAACGACGCCAAGGGCTGGCCGACGCTGGTGGTGGCGGTGAGTTTCCTGGGCGGGGTGCAGCTTTTATCGATTGGTATTTTGGGTGAGTACATTGGCCGCATCTTCACCGAGGTCAAGCAGCGGCCGCACTATTTTGTTAGCCGCGTCAGCCGCAGCAAGGTCTTACCGCATACCGACCCGAACGCCGACCTGAGCGCCAACGATACCCACGCATGAGGCGAGAGCTACTGTGGTTTGGCGTCGTGGGTGTGAGCGCGATGCTGGTGCATCTTGGCAGCGTCGCGCTGATCCTGGTGCCGCTCGGCTTGGCGCCACTCGTTGCCAATGTTGTCGGGTTTTTGCTGGCGTTTCAGGTGAGTCACCTTGGCCATCATCGCCTCACTTTTAGCGCCGCTGACGCGCCGGTAGCTCGTTCACGGCAACGTTTTTTTCTGGTGGCATTGGCGAGTTTTTTGATTAATGAGGCGATGTACGCGCTACTGCTGCGGTTCACCGCGCTGGATTACCGCGTGGCGCTAGCCATTGTGCTGGTGGCAGTAGCCGCGCTGACCTTTGTGTCGGCTCGGCGCTGGGCATTTGCGGGTCAGCCACCAGCATGAGTCAATCGATTACACGCCAACTAACCTTGTGCGCTGATGATTTTGGTCAGTCGGATGCGATTAATCAAGGTATTTTGAAGCTGCTGGAATTACAGCGTCTTGGTGCAGTATCCGTGATGTCGCAAGGACCCGCGTGGAGCGTTGGCGCAGCGGCCTTGCAAGACCATACCCGCACGGCGGATATCGGATTGCATCTCAATCTCACGCATCGTTTTGATGAGGCCAACTATGCGCGGCCGCTACCGGCATGGCTGCTGCGTGCGCCGATCGGTTGGATCGACAGCGCTGCGGTACGCGACAGCTTTCGGCGGCAGATTGATCTCTTCGTAAAACATCTCGGGCGCTTGCCTGATTATCTCGATGGTCATCAGCATGTGCATGCATTTGCGGGCATTCGAAACGTGCTGCTTGAGGTGATCGCCGAGTACTGGCAAGGGACAACCACACCGTGGGTACGCGCACCCGATCAGTTATTGGATGATGGACGCGTACCTCTCAAGGCATGGGTGTTACGAACCGCAACACGCGGTTTCACAGCAACGCTAAAGTCTGCGGGCTTACCATACAACGCGGGCTTTGCCGGCGTGTACGCGCTGACACCTGACGCCAACTTCGCGCAGCTGATGCAGACTTGGTTGTGGCAGCTTCCTGCCAACACCTTGATCATGGTGCATCCGGCTGAACACAGCAACGACACCCAAGACCCTATTCGTGTGGCTCGCGTGATCGAGCTGACGTATTTGCGTGGACCGGTTTTTATGCAGCAGCTACAGTCGGCCGAGGTCACGTTATCGCGCCTGGTGGCGGCGCGTTAAATCTTTTTTGTAGCCTCATTATGTCGGGCGGTGAGCCTGGTGCGGGAGATATCTGATGCAATTAGTCACGCGTTTGCTATCAAGGATGATCATCGTTGGCGCGCTCATGATGGTGGTTGCATTGCTCGCCACGCTGCTGATCGCTCGACAAGATATTCAAGATGAAATCGATAGCAGTAAATATATTGGTCAATTACTGACATTGCTGGAAAATATTAATCGCGAGCCACCCATCGATCGCCAGATTAGCGCGATCAATAAACTCAACGCAGAGGGTGGGCTAAGGAATTTTCATGTTGCCTTGTTTGATGCTGAAGGCCAGCGACTAACACGACCGCCTGGTACGGTGACCGACACTCATCGAACCCTGATGAGTGATTGGCTGCTGGGCGGTAAGCGTATCGTGCCGTACCGGCTACCGATGCCTGGCGCAGACGGCAGATCGCTGATGATCGTTTTAGAGCCACAGCCGCAGTATGAGAGCGCCGAGGCGATCACCTCCGCATTATTACAGCTGGCATTATTTGGCGCGATTACCGCGGCGCTGATCATCGCGCTTTGGGTCAGCGTGCGTCATGCGCTGTCGCCGATGGCCAGTATTCTGGCAGGGATTGCCCGGATCGAAGCCGGAGACTACACCACACCGATTCAAACCAATGATGTGCGAGAGCTTGATCAGGTGGCGCAAGCCTTGAATCATTTAGCACAAGCACTAACTCTGGAGCACGCCAAGCAGCATGAGCTACTACATCGCTTGCAAGATGTGCAGGAGGACGAGCGCAGGCGCCTCGCACACGAATTGCATGATGAGTTCGGCCAGTTACTCACGGCGGTACAAGTCGATGCCTCTTACCTGCTCAAACAAACCACGGGGCAAGCCGCGCTGGAAGATTGCGCGCGTGCGGTGGTAGAGAACAGCAGCAGTATTCTTGGCCAGCTGCGTGGCTTGTTGGCGCAGCTTAGGCCCTATGGCTTGCAAGGCGGGGAAGAGCGGCAGATTGCGCTTGAGCAGGCACTGCGCGATCTGGTGCGTCAGCGGCAGCAGCGCAACGACAATACGCTTGCGTGTCGCCTCTCGGTGAGCCTTGGCGAGACACAGATTCCGCAGCGCTTGGCAGTAGCGACCTACCGTATTACTCAAGAGGCGCTGACCAATGTGATGCGCCACGCAGAAGCTACACAGGTTGATATTACGGTTCAAGTCGATCAGCAGCAGGCGACACTATCACTGACCATCATCGACGACGGCCGTGGCATGGCCGCATCGTCATCGCTTGATACACTAAGCGCTGTATCACCGGGTTCAGGCGTGGGTTTGGTGGGGATTCGTGAGCGGGTGCTGGCGAACCAAGGACACTTATCGCTCGATACAAATTACCCGCGTGGTGTCGCGTTGCGAGCGATTTTTCCGTTGCGGAGCGAAGCTGAAGATACGCTCAGGGCACAAGCCCGTGATCTTTCGCGTAGCGCTGCAATTCCAGCGCTGAGCTAACACCGAGCTTCTTGCGAATAGTCGCCTGGTAATTCGATGCAGTTTTCGGGCTCAGGTGTAGCCGCGCGCTGATGCTGTCAATGCTCTCGCCCGAGGCCAGCATCACAAGCACCTCAAATTCACGCGGTAGTAAGTCATGGTGAGGTCGTGCTGCCGCATTCAGCTCGTCTAATGCAGATTGAAGATCAGCAGCAACGGGTTTCTCGCCGCGCATCACGTCGTGAATTGCCGCGATGATGGCATCCGGCGCCATGCTTTTGGTGAGATAGCCGACCGCGCCTAGCTTAAGCGCTTGGTTAGCGATCGAGGCGTTTTCATGCATGGAAAATATCAGCACCTTTTGATCGGGGTAGCGATTCAAAATACGGCGCAAGCTCTCGAAGCCGCCTTGCCCGGGCATGGATAAATCCATCACCAGCACGTCAGCCTGCTGATGCTCCAGTAACGCATAGGCCTCCTCCCCCGTTGCGGCTTCTCCCACGACCCTGAGTTGTTCGTCTAATTCGATATACCGTTTGTAACCTGCACGCACTACAGCGTGGTCATCGACCAGGATCACAGAGGTTTTATGCTGAGGCGTCATGATTAGCGGGCGGCGACAAATAGCGCCATGGTACAAAAAAATGGCGACGCGGTCGGCGTCGCCATAAACCCTAGTGCTCGGATTGTGCCAACGTAATGAGGAAGGAATCGAACCGATTCGGCTCAAACTTTAGCCAGCTTGCCGGTGCGTGGCTAGGGGAGAAATTCCCAAGCGGGGGCCGGTGAGGGGGAGCGGCGCGGATTATGGCTAGCTTAGGAATATTTCCCAAATAAATTCCCGTTAGGAACAATTAAAATTTGCCATCTCTTTTGGATCTGGTTTTATGAAACAGAATAATTGGGCTACGTGCCGTTTAACCATCATCGCGCTCTCGGTCGCGGGTTTGTTTAACTCAGCCGCTGCGCTGGCGCAAGACGCCGAGAAAAAATCTAACGATAGCGAGCGCTTGAAAGAGGTAGAGGTGGTCGGTACCTCGCCACTGCCGGGCATAGGCATAGAAGAAGACAAGCTGCCGTATGACGTGCAAAGCATCAATGCTGAGACTTTGTACCAGAGTCATTCGCTTAACCTGACTGACTTTATGTCACGCAATCTCTCGGGCGTGAACATTAATGAGGTACAGGGTAGTCCGTTTCAAGCAGATATTACTTATCGGGGTTTTCGTTTGTCCGGCATTCTCGGTTCACCGCAAGGCTTATCGGTCTACCTCGATGGCGTGCGTGTCAATGAGCCGTTTGGCGATGTGATTAACTGGGACATGATCCCCGAAGCCGCGATTAATAACGTGACCTTGGTGCCAGGATCAAACCCGGTCTATGGTTTGAATACCCTGGGTGGTGCGTTGGCATTCACTACAAAATCGGGTTTAACTGCGCCGGGCACCGAGGTGAAGCTGCAAGCGGGAAGTTTTGGTCGCGTCAGAGCAGATGTGGCGCGGGGTAGTAAGACAGGCGATGGTTACCACCACTTCATCTCAGCGACTGGATTTCGTGAAGATGGCTGGCGCGATTTTTCTGGTGGACAGCTCGGCAATGTATTCGCAAAAATCGGTCGCCAGCAAGAAGATACCAACTGGGATGTGTCATTACTGGTCGGGCGCAGTCGTCTGATGGGTAATGGTTTGTTGCCAAGCTACAGCTATGGTAGTGACGGAGACGATGCTGCGCAGCGTGGCATGTATGAAACCAACCGTCGTTGGATTTATACCCACTCTGACCGCACCCGAAATGAGCTTCAGCAGCTCACGTTCAACTTCCAACGTATTCTCGATAGCGACACAGAGCTCGCTGCTAACGCCTACGTACGCGATAGTAAGCGCAGCTTTGTCAGCGGCGATGCTGAACGCGAGGAAAATAGTTCTACTTTCGAGAATGAGCAAGTTTTAAACTATGCCAATACCTCTCAAACCAGCTACGGTAGTAGCTTGAATCTAACCAAACTGCTTGATCAGCACCAGCTATCCACAGGCGTGAGTATCGATGCGAACCAGGTCAGCTACGGCGCGTCGCAAGCTGAATGTGATGTGTTGAGCCCTACACGCTCACCAGAGGACTGCAGCGCAGCGCTCAGCACAGGTGGCGTCAAAGGCAAATCGCAAATGTTTGGTTTTTATGGCTCGGACACCTGGCAAATTGCGCCTGCTACGCATGTGACTGCGGCAGCGCGCTTCAACTACGCCAGAGTGAGCAATACGATCACCAACTACGACGCGGTCGGTCAGGGCACCGATCGCCCCCGGGAGGCTTTTTCTTATCGTAGTCTGAATCCCTCGCTCGGGCTCAGTCATAAGCTGAATAACGCAGTGACCGTGTTTGGTAATGTGGGTCAAAGTAATCGTGTGCCGACGGTGATTGAGCTTGGCTGTGCTGACCCTGCAGAGCCTTGCCGGCTTCCCACTGGCTTGCAGGCGGATCCTTATCTCAAGCAGGTGATTGCGCGCACGGTCGAGGTGGGTAGCCGCTGGCGAGATGGCGATACCGAGGTGACTGCGTCGCTCTATCGCTCCGAAAACTCAGACGATATTTTGTTTAGAGCGGTCGATAATACCGGTCAAGGTTACTTCAGTAATTTCTCTCGCACCCGCCGCCAAGGCCTAGATTTTTCAGCGCGCCAAAGTTTTGGCCCGGTTGCTATGCAGGCCAGCTACAACTATCTCGATGCAAGCTACCAGGACAATGGACGGCTATTCGGCGGTGACCGAGATGTTGTGGTCACACCGGGCACCAAGATCGCCGGACTACCGCAGCACACGCTCCGTATTTTCACTGACTGGCGCTCAACCGATAAGCTGACCGTGGGCGGCTCAGTGCTGCTGACGTCGAAGATCGTCACGCAAGGTAATGAGGACGGTGGCATCGGTGAAGACGGCCGCGGGGACGCTAGCGTCAAGGGCTATACGATTTTTAATTTGCACGCGAACTTTGAGGCAGAAAAAGGCTTGGATTATTTCGCGCGTATCAATAATGTTTTTGATACCCGGTATGCCAGTTACGGCATGATGGCCATGAGCATGTTCAATGCCGATGGCTCATTGATTGGCGGCGGCTTGGCGAACGGCGTCGGCCCTAATGTGAGCCGTTTCGTCGCCCCTGGCGCACCGCGCAACTTCATGGTGGGGTTGAGGTATCGGTTCTGAACCAAGCATCAGCATTACCTCCAAAGGGAGCTTCGGCTCCCTTTTTTACTGACTAATTTTTCTGTACAGCTCCTTCGGGAGAAAGCAAACTCTGGCCATACCTATTGAATCAGTCCATGACTCGAAGAGTGAATGTCGAGGATGTTTCCGATTTCCATGTAATGGTCTACCTCGATGATGAGGGAGCCGTGCTAGAGCACCCCAGCGAAGTCATCCTGGGGATGAGATCCGGCTGTCATCGGTGTTTGGTTGCTGGCTGAGCAAGGAATTTGACAAAAAAGCAATCATCTTTCCCAATTCGTTGTAACCATCTCTGATGTTCAGCAAGTCGGTCAGAAAAATTTGCGATTTTCTATTGGGTACGGGTATATTCCGTATACGACTCACCCATCGTATCGCTTGGTTAGGCCAAGTGCTCTTTGGGCGACAGGCCGCCTTCGGGCGGTTTTGTCATTTTTGCGGGGCGTGATTTGCGAACAATCGTCTTTGTAGATGGCTACAATCTTTACTATGGCCTACTGAGAAAATCCAAGCTCAAGTGGCTAGATTTGTATTCATTGTTCAACGATCATGTCCTGGATGAAAGAGCAAAGTTGCTGCAAGTCCGTTACTACACAGCTCCAATACTTGGGCGAATGTCGGATGACTCAAGGTCCACCCAGCGCCAGCGTACTTACCTTCAAGCGCTCAGAAAAATGTATTCGGGAAAGCTGGAGATCATTGAGGGAAAAATTGTCGCCTCTACACCTTATCAGCGATTGGTACAACCAATTCCCGCTGCTCCTCACCTGGAAAAAGTGCGGGTGTTCGATTTCAATGAGGAAAAACCGATGTAAACCTTGCTTCCGATATGTTGGCAGGGGCTTGGACCGGTGCATTTGAGCAAGCCATTTTGTGTAGCAATGACTCTGATCTTGAGGGCGCTTTCTCGACGATCAAGAGGCATCTTCCGCAGATACGTTTGGGTTTGGTCGCCCCAGTACTTGGTGAAGATCATCGCCGGATTTCAAAAGACCTGTCGCAGTACGCTGATTGGTCAAAAATACTCAGTCCGGTCCATTTGAAAAACTCCCAACTACCAGATCGAATTCCAAATTCTGTGCTGTACAGACCTGATGCATGGTGAATTGGCCCAATCAGCTGGATAGCGCGCAGCCTGCGCCAGGCCACAAATGTACAATGAAGCAGAGTTCAAACGAAAACTTCCATGTCCTCATGCCGCGGGGCGGAAGTTATCCAGGAAAGCGATGATTCGTAATCCTTGAGTTCGCACCAGATCACAGAAAGTTTTAGCATCCTGGCATCGTTAATCCGCTCGCCGCTTGGTATTTAGGCTCCCCCGCTTTGTTAGAATCCGGGACTCGGCTGTAAATCTACCCATAGCGGCACGCCTGCGGAGCCTATCCGATGACATCCCCTCTGAGACTTCAAATCGAGCACGGGCTCGCCACCATGACCTTCTGCGCACCGGAGCGGGCTAATGTGCTCGACCTGGCGATGGCGCGTGCGTTCGCTGCGGCAGTACAGCAGATCGCGTCGGATGCCTCGGTGCGCGCGATACTCATCACCGGCGAAGGCAAGCAGTTCTGTGCCGGTGGTGACATTAATGCGTTTGCTGATCGCTCGCGCCAGCTGACCGACGTACTCGAGGAATTGCTCGATCCAGTGCTGGAGGGCATGAAGCTATTGACCTTATTGCCGATGCCGATCGTGTGCGCCATTAACGGCACCGTCGGTGGCGGTGGTATTGGATTCGCGTTATGCGGTGACATTGTGCTGGCCGCTGAGTCGATGAAGCTGCGCGGTGGTTACTCTGCCATCGGCTTGACGCCGGATGTTGGGGGGTCGTGGTTTGTAACGCGTCGCGCCGGTACCGGCAAGGCGATGGAGGTCTTCCTCACCAACCGGCCGTTCACTGCAGCCGAGTGCCATGCGATCGGGTTGGTCGATGAGGTCTACCCGGACCACGAGCTTGCACACAAGGCGCGCGCGGTCGCACAGCAACTGGCGCAGGGCCCTAAGCAGGCGCTCGCGCGCATAAAAAAACTGATTGATTCGGCGCCGCGCCAGAGCTTGCATGCACACTTCGATATGGAGCGCGATACCATGCTGGCCTCGGGCGTGACCGATGACGCGCGTGAAGGCATCCAGGCTTTCATGGAAAAACGCGCACCAAAATTTTCATGAACCGAGCAAAGGCCAGACAAATGAAAGCCGTTGTATGCAAAGCGTGGGGCCCGCCTGATTCACTGTGCGTAGAAACTTTGCCCGAGCCGCAGCCCAATGCTGGTGAGGTACTGGTTGACATCATGGCTGCCGGGGTTAATTTCCCTGATGTGCTAATCATTCAAAACAAATACCAGTTTCGTCCGGAGTTGCCTTTTACGCCGGGGAACGAGCTGGCGGGTTTGGTACGTGCTGTTGGTGAGGGTGTCGAGGGTTTCAAGTTTGGTGATCGGGTATTTGGTTTTGTGCCGCAGGGAGCGTTTGCAGAGCAATTAGTCGTGCCCGCCAACGCATTGTTCAACATGAATGACACCATGGACTTTGACGGAGCCGCTGCCTTTACGCTGACGTACGGCACCTCGTACCACGCCTTGGTCGATCGCGCGCAACTCAAGGCGGGTGAAACCTTGCTGGTACTGGGCGCAGCGGGTGGTGTCGGTTTGGCGGCAGTGGAGATTGGTAAAGCGATTGGCGCGCGTGTGATTGCTGCTGCGTCTACCGATGAAAAACTTGCGATCTGTCGCGCACGTGGTGCTGATGATGTCATCAACTACAGCACTGAAGATCTGCGCGCCGGTATTAAGCGAAGCACCGGTGGCCAAGGCCCGGACGTCATCTACGACCCGGTGGGCGGTGATTACACCGAGGCGGCGTTTCGCTCGATTGGCTGGCGCGGTCGTTATCTGGTGATCGGGTTTGCTAATGGCGAAATTCCCAAGCTGCCGCTGAATCTGCCACTGCTCAAGGGGGCTTCGGCAGTGGGCGTGTTCTGGGGAGATTTTGTGCGTCGCGAGCCGGAAGCGAATGCAGCCGCCATGCGCGAGCTGGTTCAGTGGCATCATGAAGGCCGCGTGCGCCCGCATGTCTCAGCAACTTATGCATTGGCTGATACACCGCAAGCGCTGAACGATATGGCCTCGCGTAAAGTGACCGGCAAAATCGTCATCAGGACCCGCGCATGAATTTCACCACGCTCGTGATCGAGCAGCAGCAACACGTGGCGACGATCTGGATGAATCGTCCGGATGTACGCAATGCCTTTGACGAGACCAGTATCGCTGAAATGCGAGAGGCGTTTCGTTTGCTGGAGCAGGACAGAGACGTTCGCGTGATCGTGCTCGGCGCACGTGGCTCCGCATTTAGTGCCGGCGCAGATCTGAACTGGATGAAGCGGGTTGCGGCTTACACCGAAGAACAAAACCGCACAGATGCGCAAGCGCTGGCTGAAATGCTGCATGTGATTTACATGTGTAGTAAGCCGACCATCGCTCGCGTGCAAGGCGATTGCTACGCAGGAGGTAACGGCTTGGTGACCGCCTGCGACATCGCAATTGCCTCGGAGGCGGTGAACTTTTGTCTCACTGAGGTCAGGCTCGGGTTGATACCTGCGACGATTAGCCCTTATGTGATTCGTGCTATGGGTGAGCGTGCAGCGCACCGTTATTTTTTAACGGCCGAGCGTTTCAATGCGCAAGAAGCCTACCGATTGGGCTATGTGCATGAAGTGGTCGCGGCTGATGAGCTTGACGATGCGGTTAATCGAATGACCCATCATCTTTTGGCGGGCAGCCCGCATGCGATTGATGAATCCAAGCGCTTGATTCGTGATATCGCGAGCCAGCCGATTGATGAGCATTTGATGTCGGATACCGCGCGCCGCATCGGCGAAGTGCGTGTTGCGCCAGATGGGCGCGAGGGCATCGCCTCTTTCCTTGAAAAGCGCAAGCCAAACTGGCTAACGCGCTAGTTACCATGCCGGTAGCATCATCGCCGCTGCTGGAAGGTTTGCAGCAAAAGCTGCACGAGCTGGAAGCGCGGCATCTGAGTCGGCAACGCCGAACAGTGAGTACGCCACATGCGCCCCGCATGACGGTAGATGGTCGCGTAGTCGTGGCGTTCTGCAGCAATGATTATCTTGGCTTAGCCGCAGACCCACGGGTGATCGAAGCTTTGCAACAAGGCGCAGCCATCTACGGTGCGGGCAGTGGCGCGTCGCATTTGATCAGTGGTCATTCTGCGGCACATGCAGCGCTGGAATATAAGCTGGCAGATTTTTTATCGCCATGGGTGCGCAGTGCACGCGCGCTATATTTTTCAACGGGCTACATGGCAAACTTGGCGCTGATCTCTGCGCTGGCCGGTAAAGACGCGGAAATTTTTTCTGAAGCCTTGAACCACGCCTCACTGATTGACGGCGCTCGGCTGGCACGCGCCAAACTTAGCGTTTATCCACATCGCGATCTGCAAGCCCTGGACGAGCAGCTCGCGCAGAGCGAGGCTCAAGACAAGCTGGTGATCACCGATGCGGTGTTCAGTATGGATGGCGATATCGCGCCGCTGCGTGAGTTACTAGCGCTTTGCGAGCGACACGGCGCGTGGTTGCTGGTCGATGATGCGCACGGCTTCGGTGTGCTCGGGCACAATGGATGCGGCGTGCTTGAGCATTTATCGCTGCGATCATCGCACCTGATTTACATGGGTACGCTGGGTAAAGCGGCAGGGGTCGCCGGTGCGTTTGTTGCGGCACACGCGACGGTGATTGAATGGTTGATACAACGCGCGCGTGCTTACATCTACACCACTGCATCGCCACCGGCGGTAGCGCATGCGCTGCTGACCAGTATCGATATCATCGGTAGCGAAGAGGGCAGGCAGCGGCGCGCGCACTTGAAAGACTTGATCGCCCGCCTGCGCGAACGACTGCAACTGAAACATTGGCAGCTGCTGCCATCAGATACCGCCATTCAGCCAGTGATCATTGCGGACAATGCGGCTACGATCGCGACCGGGCAGGCCTTAATGGCGCAGGGATTCTGGGTCGGCGCGATTCGGCCGCCCACGGTACCCGCAGGCACTGCGCGGCTCAGAATGACTTTGTCCGCGGCACACACCATCGAGCAAGTGGATCAGCTCGCGGCAGCGCTTGTTTCGATAGAGGCAAATAACAGGTGAACGCATGAGCCTGAAATTTTCATGTTTTGTGACGGGTACGGATACCGGTGTCGGCAAGACCTTGATCACCGCCGCCATGCTGAATGCGTTGGGTCGGCAAAAACTGAAAGCCGTCGGTATGAAGCCGGTTGCGGCGGGTACGCTGATTCGTGATGGCGCGCAGTGGAATGAAGATGTGGCCTTGCTCGCTGAGCAGTCCAATGTGGATATCGACCCGCGCTTGACAACCTCCTACCTGCTGAATGAGCCGTGTGCGCCGCATGTCGCGGCCAAGCTGCAAGATGTGACAATTACGCCGTCTGTATTGGTCAGCGCCTACCAGCAAGTATCAGCGCAGGCAGAGGCGGTGGTGGTGGAGGGTGTCGGTGGGTTTCGGGTGCCGCTTACCGACGAGTTTGATACGGCAGATTTTTCAGTGGCATTGGGGCTGGATGTTATTCTTGTGGTTGGCTTGCGTTTGGGTTGTCTGAATCATGCGCTGCTGACGGCGGAGGCGATTGCAGCGCGCGGCTTGCGCTTGACCGGTTGGGTCGCGAATCAGATTGACCCCGAGATGCCGCATCAGGCGGATAACGTGCAGGCACTGCAGCAGCGGCTATCTGCACCCTTGCTGGGGGTGGTGCCTTGGATGTCGGTAGCCTCGCCGGTGCGTGCGGCGGATGCAATTGATTTCTCCTTGCTGGATGCGTGGCCACGAGCCTTACGTGACTAGCGCCGTCCATCACGCTGCCGCCGATATTGCTTGTACTGAGAAGCTCAGTTTTCTTGATCGTGTGATTGACTATTTTGTTTAGAGGTTTTGCATGACGAACACCGTCGAACCTATCGAGCACGCTGCAACGCATTCCAAAGAACAGCCATTGGAATTTTTTGCGGCTGCCAAGAAAGTGACTGATCTTGCCAAGGCGCGTGAGACGTGGCAGGTGGCTGACGTGGCGGCGCTGTTTGAATTACCGTTCAATGATTTACTGTGGCGCGCGCAGCAAGTACATCGTGCGCATTGGGATGCCAACGAGGTCGAGCTGGCGACGCTGCTGTCGATCAAGACCGGCGGCTGCCCGGAAAACTGCGGCTACTGCCCGCAGTCGGCGCACTATGACACCGGCGTCAAAGCAGAAAAAATCATGGGCGTTGATGAAGTCGTTGCGGCGGCACAGGCCGCCAAAGACGGTGGTGCGACGCGTTTCTGTATGGGTGCTGCATGGCGCTCCCCCAAAGACCGCGATATCGAAGCGGTTGAAGACATGGTGAAAGCAGTGAAGGCGCTTGGCCTTGAGACCTGCGCAACACTCGGTATGCTGAAAGAAGCGCAAGCACAACGGCTTGCATCGGCTGGTCTTGATTATTACAACCATAATCTGGATACCGCACCTGAATTCTACGGCGAGATCATCACCACGCGTGACTACCAGGACCGTTTGGATACCCTCGGCCATGTACGTGAGGCTGGTCTGAAAGTATGCTGCGGCGGTATTGTGGGCATGGGTGAATCGCGCATGCAGCGCGCCGGTTTGATCGCCCAACTCGCTAACCTGAACCCTTACCCGGATTCGGTGCCGATCAATCATCTGGTGGCGGTGGAAGGCACACCCTTGGCTGATCAGGAACCACTCCATCCCCTGGAGTTTGTTCGCACCATTGCAGTAGCACGCATCACCATGCCGAAAGCGCGTGTACGTCTGTCGGCAGGTCGTCGGCAACTGGGTGAGGGCGTGCAGGCGCTGTGCTACCTGGCTGGTGCCAATTCCATCTTCTACGGCGACAAATTACTGGTGACTGGCAATCCCGAGGTAGAAGAAGATCGCGCACTGCTGAACCGCATGGGTATACACAGCAAGCAGGCATAACGCCAATAAAAAAGGCCGGAGCGAGTGTCCGGCCTTTGTATTTGCAGCGAGCGTTTTTTTATGAACGACAGTTCAAAATTTCGCAAGCGCTGATGCGCTCACACTCATGTATCAGCTATCGCGATGCGCCATTGCGTTTAGTAGGACGTCTCAGAGTCAAGGTAGGCCGAGCCGGTGCTTTCGGTACTTTCATCATAAGATCCTGCCTCATCCGAGGTTTCCTCGTGCGACTGGTTGTTGGTTAATTGACTCACAAAATGTGCGAGCGTATCTCCGGGGAGTGGCCGAAACACGCCAAACGCCTGCTCAATCAGATCCAGCTGGAAAAATACCATTTGCTGAAAAGCAGGGACAAGGTCTACGTCAATAGTCGACAAGCCTGCGGTGAGTTGATCCGGCAATTTCGCTTGCTGCTTCAGGCCGTGCAGCGCCTGACCAATCCATTCTTTGAACTGAACTTCCAAGGCTGGTAAATTCAGGCGATGTCTCGAGCCTTGGGCGCTGCTAGGTAACCTATCTTGCCAGCGCTCGCCCGCTTTAAGGCATGCCGCAGCGAGCCGTAGCGCAGGAGTCTCGAGTAGGCCCAAAGTCGCTTGAAACTGCGTGGCAAGTTCAGATTCAGGATTGGGCATATCTAAACTATCAACGATCGCCCTCGTGACCAGCGGAATTATTGTTTTGCCTGATAAAGACTCGGCGAATGAACCGATGAGCGCTGAGCCCACTCCTTCGATTTCGTCTACCTCGGCGTCGACCTTGTGTTTGATGCTTTTCCAATGATCATCGGACTTCATGAGCTGGGTCGCTCCATGCCCGGTAAGCTTGGAATTATCTGAAAGTGTAGAAAAGCAGTAGCCGATAACCAAACGACAGACGGCATTCGAGCGTGTCGAAGGGTCAGGGTAGAGCTTGGTGATCAATCCCTCCAGCGAGTACTTTAGTGTCCGGCTAACCAGACCGGATAATTTGTGGTTTTTAAAGATGGTGTCGAGCGCGGTACCGATAGATTTCTCTTTAAGAGCAAAGATGAGATCATTAGAAAGGCTTGCGCCATCAATATCGAACTCTTGGCGCGTTGGAATGACTGACGACATCAGTTTCTTGCCAAGCCAAATCCCTTTGCTGGTCGGGTTACTGTCGGGAACATCAGACAAAAAATCTAGCATGACCGGATCGGAAATCCATTTCTGGTTAAAGGGAATGGCTGAACTTTTGAAGAAGCTAGTCGAGTCATGACCATCCTTGATGAGGGTAGCTAGGCGATAATCCTGAAGCTTTTCGGAAAGCTGCAGCAAGCGCATCACCGTTTCTCTATCGCCTTTCAGGCTGGAGAAGCGTGATAGTGCAAAGTCAAGCAGGACCTTCCCCATGGCGGTATCTACCCCTTCGCCCTGGCCATCGAGAAAAATACTGATGTACCTCTGGAGTACGTATTTGAAAGTGTCACGTCGATCGAAAAATTCGAGTACGGCGACAAGTAGTCCGGGGGATTTCTTTGCGAT